>Ga0167615_1000012_pt1 | contig 74263 bp, 73 predicted proteins | sample BED_Mat_host_9_1_FD_111800 | JGI IMG/M metagenome (GOLD analysis project Ga0167615, IMG submission 111800) | Extremophilic microbial mat communities from Yellowstone National Park, USA - BED_Mat_host_9_15 (v2) (version 2) | ecosystem: Environmental > Aquatic > Thermal springs > Hot (42-90C) >... | reverse complement strand
CTGGGAGGCAGCGGTGTGGAGGCGAAGTAGAGCCCTTGCCTTCCGGGTTTAGTAAGCGGGACGGAAAAGCGGAAAGGAAGGCAAATGGGGGCGACTGGAGCGGCTAGGAAGGCGGGCGGGTTTGTGTTGCCGCTTCTGGTCGCCTTACTGCTGTGCAGAACCGCTCTCGCTGCCGGTCCCGCCCACCTGTTGGCGGCTCAGATGCTTGAACCGCGCAACGGAGCCGCCGTCGCAACCCTCAATACCGGCGAAGTGCTGATTGCCGGCGGGGAAAACAGCAAGGGCACCCTGAGCAGCGCCGAACTTTTTAATCCGGCGACCGATACCTTCAAAAAGGTTGCCAACCCGATGGCCCAGGCGCGGAAGTTCGCGGTGGCGGCGACACTGCCTAACGGAGAAGCGTTAATTGCAGGGGGAGAAGGGTCGTCAGGAAGCGAAGAAGGTATCGAACTCTATAAACCCAGCGAAGAAAAGTTTGTAGCTGTCTCTGGTGTAACGCTTCAAGGAAGGAGGGTGGGGGCTAGGGCAGCCACATTGCAAGACGGAGATGTTGTTGTCGTTGGGGGGGCAGCCAACCTACCCGCCGGCGTAACTTTGAGCTTGCTGTCAAGCGAACTGATTGCGCCCCTCAGCTCCGGTATCAAGGTAGTAGGTGGTCCGACCTTTGAAGGGACCGGAGGCATCGCCCCTGTTGTCGCCCCACTAGCCAATGGCGATCTCCTTATCGCTGGCGGCTTTTCTTATATCAAGGTCACTACTCTTGGCACGATCTTACAAGCCTCGGGCAAGATGCTTTCTGGTGGTGCCCTCTACAGCCCGTCAGAAGAAAAGGTGCTAACGCAATCGCTCCAAGTGCTTGAAGAGCGCTACGCGCCGGCAACCCTGGACTTTGACGGTGGCCGTTTTGTTTATGTGGTCGGCGGGGTGCTGCGCAATGACCGGGTTCAGGAAGGCCACCTCTTCGAAGAAGCCGGCCCCTTTGTTCCTACCGCAGAAGCGTTCGATCCGCAAACCAACACCTTCTCCCTAAGCGAATGGCAGCCAGTGATTCCACGGGAAGATGCAAGCGTTGCAATGGTGGGAGAAAAGGCGTTTTTGTTCGGCGGAGAGGCCAACCCCTACCTCGGCCTTTCAGCTAACAACCTCTCGCCCTTAACCGCCGTTGAAGAGATCGAAAACCCAGCTCCGCGGGTAACTTTCGGTGGTGGCGCTTTTGGTGAAGTAGCTGTTGGCCATGCTGCTACCCAAACCGTCGTGGTCTCAGATGTAGGTTACGAACCCCTCACCGGGGTAACGGCCTCGATCAGCGGTCCTGGCGCTACCGCCTACAGGGTGATCGATGACGGCTGTGCTTCAGCCACAGTGCCAGCCGGTACCAGCTGCGCCGTGCTCCTCTCCTTTGATCCCCCAACGACCGGCGCTGCCAACGCTGAACTAAAGCTCTCCGACTCCCTTGGCCAAAGCTTTTCCTTCCCCCTCTCCGGGACGGGCGCCAACCTTGGCTCAAGCGGGCCAGCAGGCCCAACCGGCCCAGCGGGCAGCGCCGGCGCCCCGGGCAAAGTGGAGATCCTCAGCTGCCGGCTCCAGACAAAGCGGGTCCGTCGCCATCACCACCTCCGCAAGGTCCACCTCCAGCTCTGCACGGGGCGGCTTGTAAGTGGGCCGGTAAAGGTTCAAAACAGGACCGTCAAGGTCTCGCTGCGCCACGGCAGGAAAAGGGGTAGAAGGGGCTTCCTGATCGCCCGTGGCCGCAAGCGGGTGGAGCTCGCCTTCCCCACCGCTAGGTCTTTGAAGGCGGGAAGGTACCGGCTTTGGATCGGCCGGCGCGGATCAGCGGTCGTGCTGCGGTGAGCTCAAGCCCTCCCCAACCTGTCCTTCGGCCGTATCCCCCTCCGCCCGCGGGACCGAACGGCCCCCTGGGGCCCCTGACCTTGCGCCGCCTCGGATCCTGGCGCGGGTTCGCGGGGAGGCTCCAGCCGCGGCGCAGTGCACCCTTGCTCGGCTTCCCGCCCGTAGCGGTAGCTCTCCGCCGGTTGTCTGGAAACGGCTTCTCTCGGGTCGCGTGCTCAGCGCGCAAGCGGGCCCTACCTAGAGCACTCCAGCCCCAGAAAGGGCCGATCCAAGGGAGCGGAAGGGGGGCAGGTCAAGGGATCGCAAGGATCGGGGCAAGGGCAACGGTCTTCCGATCGGCGGGGGCGGCGCTCGTTGCCTGGTTTGCGCTTAGCGGCAGCGCGAGGGCAGCCAGCCCCGCCCACCTGTTAGAAGCTCAGATGCTTGAACCGCGCAACGGAGCCGCCGTCGCAACCCTCGGCAACGGCGAAGTGCTGATCGCCGGCGGTGAAAACAGCAAGGGCGCCCTGAGCAGCGCCGAACTTTTTAATCCGGCGACCGATACCTTCAAAAAGGTTGCCAACCCGATGGCTACTGAGCGGAAGTTTGCTGTTGCAGCAACCCTCCCAGATGGAGAAGTGCTGATCGCCGGAGGCGAAGGTTCGCCCGAAAGCGACCGGACCGTTGAACTTTATAAGCCAAGCGAAGAAACCTTTTCCCTTGTTCCTAATGCCTTTTTGACCGAAGACGGTAGGGTCGGAGCAAGGGCGGTGACGCTGGAAAGCGGTACTGTGCTCGTAGTTGGCGGTGAGGGTACGGTCCTTGCCATAAACGAAGAAAAGTTCAGCTTACGAACAAGCGAACTCCTCACCCCCTTGAGCAGCGGCTTAGAGATTAAAGCTGGCCCGGAATTCCAAGAAGCCGGTGGTATCGCACCGATCGTAGCCACCCTCGCCAACGGTGATGTGCTGATTGCCGGCGGGTTCTCTTACAACAAACTGATCGTCAACGGCGTAGTCACCACCTTCTACGGCAACATGCTCCCCGGTGGCGCGCTTTACAACCCCAAGGAAGGTAAGGTGGTTTCGCAGTCGCTCCACGTCGCCGAAGAGCGCTACGCCCCAGCGACCCTCGACTTTGAAGGGGGCCGTGGTCTGTACGCCGTTGGCGGTATCTTCCGCCACGACGAACTTCACGGAGCCACTCCAACCGAAGAAGTTGGGCCTTTTCGCCTCACGGCCGAAGCGTACAACCCCCAGACAGGCTCATTCACGCTAAGCGAATGGCAGCCTGCGATCCCGCGCGAAGACGGGAGCGTCGCGGTTGTAGGGGAAGACGCATTTGTTTTCGGAGGGAGGGCAAACGCTGCCCTTAGCACCTCAGGCACCAACCTTGAGCCGATAGCCTACGTTGAAGAGATTGAAAACCCGGCTCCCAGGGTCACCTTTACCGGTGGGACGTTTGGTGAAGTAGCGGTCGGCCAGACCGTAACCCAAAACTTCTCCGTCTATGATGTGGGCTTCGAACCACTGACCGGCGTTGCGGTCTCGATTAGCGGACCCTATGCCTCAGATTACAAGGTGGTAAGTGACGAATGTGCGCCGGGTCCGGTGCGAGCGGGCGCCAGCTGCGGGATAACCCTCTCCTTCACGCCCACCTCAAGCCAGACCGCCACCGCCGAACTAAAGCTAACCGACTCATTGGGTCAAACCTTTTCCTTGCCGCTTTCGGGAAGCGGTGGTTTGTTGCCGGTTCGCCCCGGTCCAACCGGTCCTGCCGCCAGCCCTGCCCACCTGCTAGCGACCCAGATGCTTGAACCGCGCAACGGCGCAGCCGTTGCGCCCCTCGATAACGGTGAAGTGCTGATCGCAGGCGGGGAAAACAGTCGCGGCGTGCTGAAGAGCGCCGAACTGTTTAATCCCCTAACCGATTCGTTCAAGAAGGTTTCCAGCCCGATGGGTGCGGCAAGGCGGTTTGCAGTGGCAGCTACCCTTCCCAGCGGGGAAGTCCTGATCGCCGCGGGCGAAGGGTCGTACGAAAGCGAAAACAGCATTGAACTCTATAAGCCGAGCGAAGAAAAATTCACCCCTGTCTCCGGCGCAAAGCTGAAGCAGCCGCGGTCAGCTGCGCGGGCCGTTACGTTGCCAAATGGCGATGTCTTGGTAGTTGGTGGAGAGTACACCCCGCTGCCCAGCGAAGAAAGGGAAAGAGCGTTCAGTACGATGTCAAGCGAACTGCTTGTTCCCACGGGCAGCGGTGTGATGGTCACCCCCGGGCCGACTTTTGAAGGTACCGGAGCTATAGCGCCCATCGTTGCCCCCCTCGCAGACGGGGACGTGTTGGTCGCTGGTGGGTTCCTTTTCGAATACATTTTCGAAGTAGATCTGGGCATCCTTGAAGCGTTCGCTGGCAGGATGCTTTCCGCGGGCGTCCTTTACAGCCCCGCGGCAAACAAGGTGCTGCCTCAACCGCTGCACGTGCTCGAACAGCGATACGCTCCTGCGACGCTGGACTTCGATGATGGCCGCTTCGTTTACGTGGCCGGCGGGATCAACCGCGAATACAAGCCCGTGAACAACGAAGAAGTCAAAGAGGTCGGCCCCTTTATCCCCACCGCCGAAGCCTTTAACGCCCAGACCGACAGCTTCACGGTGAGCGAATGGGAGCCGGTTATTCCACGGGAAGACGCAGGCGTGGCGGTGGTAGGAGAAAAGGCGTTTGTTTTCGGGGGCGAGGGTAATCCCTACCTCAACCTCCAGGCCACCCACCTTGCGGCGCTTGCCGACGTCGAAGAGATCGAAAACCCTGCCCCCAAGGTCACCTTTGCCGGCGGCGCCTTTGGCGAAGTGGCTGTAGGCCATACCACCAACCAAAACGTCGTGGTTTCAAACCTCGGCTACGAACCGCTAACGGGCGTTGAAACGGCGATCGAAGGCCCAAGCGCCGCCGACTTCAAGGTGGCATCCGACAGCTGCCTTACCACCACCGTGCGGGCCCGCAGTAGCTGCGTGATCTCCCTCTCCTTCACCCCCACCTCAACCGGTGGCGCCACAGCCGAGCTTCGGCTTTCCGACTCCCTGGGCCAATCATTCACGCTGCCCCTCTCCGGGACCGGGGCCCTGTTCCTGGGCTCCGCCGGCCCAACCGGTCCCACCGGACCGGCCGGCGCTCCTGGCTCCCCCGGAAAGGTCGAGCTCCTTACCTGTCGGTCCAAGACCAAGCGGGTCCGCCACCACCACCACCTGCGCAAGGTCCACCTCGAGCTTTGCAAGGGTCGCCTCCTAAGCGGTCCAATCAAGCTCAAAGGAGAGGTTGTCAAGGCCTCCCTGCGCCGCGGTAGGAGGGCGGCTAGACGGGGCTTCCTCATCTCCCGCCACAGCCACAGCCTCAAGCTCCTCTTCCCCGCCGGCAGGCCGCTAGCGGCGGGTAGGTACCGGCTTTTGATCGCCGTTCGTGGCGGCGTCAAGGCGGTTGCGGTCCTGCGCCGCGGCCGTTAGAGGTAGGAACCGGTAGCAAGGGGCGGTTTCGCCGGGCGGCTCCGGGCGTGGTCCGCTGCCTGATCCGGGCAGCCGTTAGGCCGTTCCTTGTCGATCTGCGGCGCCGACCGCTTCCAGGGCACGCTGGAGACGGTGTGCGACCTCGCGGCGCAGCCCCACGGCGTTAGCCCGCGGAAAGCTCAACCGGATCAACGTCGGTCCCCTGCCAGCCAACGCCCCCTCTAAGGCTGCGCGAAGCTCCTCTCCCGACGCTGCCTCCAGGTAGTTGAAGCCGACCGCTTGGGCAAGCGCTGCGGTCTGAATTTCGGTTGGCGTAGCGACCTGCTGCTCGTAGATCGCCGCTGCCTCCCCGCTGTGGGCGACGGGCAGGAGGTCGAAGATCGCTCCGCCGCCGTTGTCGATTAAAACCACGGTTAGGTCTAGGCCAAGCCGGCCCGCTGCAGCAAGGCCGCTTAGGTCGTGGGCAAGGGCGACGTCGCCGATCAAAGCAACTACCTTCTCCCCAGGACAGGCCGCGCAGACGCCAAGGGCCGTTGCAACCGTCCCGTCGATCCCGTTCGCGCCGCGGTTTGCAAGGACCCGCGGCGGACGGTCCCGGGCCTGCCAAAGCAGCTCTGCGTCGCGGACCGGCATCGAGGAGGAGACCAGGACGGTCGCCTCCGCCGGCAGAAGGTTCCACAGGGAGTCGACCGCAGCAAGCTCGGAGAAGCCGTTGCCGACCAGCTCCCGCAGGCAACGGCTGGCCGCTTGATCCAGCTCCTTGAGCTCCCCCAACCAGGATGGATCGGCTCCGCCGCCGCATTGAAAGGGGGAGAGCACCGCTGCCGGGTCGGCTTCGACGACCAACTCCACCACCCGGTCCGGGTCATGGACCTCGCCGTGAGGGTGGATCGCCATCTGCCGCCCCCCGACAACGGCAAGCCAGCGCCGCAGCGGCTTTGAAGTCGGCAACGCCCCCACCCGCAGGACGAGGTCGGGGATCAGCCGCTGCGCCAGGGGCTCGACCCGCAAGATGGCGTCGTAGTGGGAGATCGCGGTGGGGGGGCGGCGGGCCCAGGAGAGGGGGTCGGCAAAGAGCGGGATCCCAAGGGCGGCGGCGAAGGCAGCGACCCCTTCCCCCTGACGGCGCTGGTAGGTGGGGGAGCCCTCAAGCCGGCCGGCGACGATCAGCGGCCGGCGGGCGTCGGCGAAGGCGTGGCAGAGATCGGCGGGCAGTGCCGCGCCCCCTTGGGGCCTGCAAAACCGGAGCTGTGGTTTGCCACCCCTTCCTCCCGGCGGCTGTGGCAGCGGCCTGTCGTAGACCAAGGGGTCCCGAAGCGGAAAGTTGATCTGGACCGGCCCGGGTTTGTATTTCGCCGCCAGCGCGTAGGCCCTGCAAGCCAGCTCCCGGACGTAGCCAAGGCCGGAGAGGTCGGGGGTAAGCTCCAGCTCGAAGAAGAACCGGACCGCAGAGCCAAATAGCTTCAGCTGGTCGATCGTCTGGCCGGCGCCACACTCCCGCAGCTCAGCCGGCCGGTCGGCGGTAAGGAGCAGCAGGGGGACCCCCGCCTGGTCGGCCTCGACCGCTGCGGGGTAGAAGTTTGCGGCAGCGGTCCCCGAGGTGCAGACGGCAACGGCTGCCTTGCCGCTTGCCTTTGCTGCGCCAAGCGCAAAGAACGCAGCCGCCCGCTCGTCGATCAGCGAGTAGCAGCGCAGCCTAGGCTCGCCGTTGAGGGCGAGCAAAAGCGGCGTGTTCCGCGACCCCGGCGAGGTAGCGACAACCTCGACCCCACAGTTGGCGAGCTCCTCGGCAAAGGCCCGCAGGTGTAGGTGGGGAACGAGGGTCGGGTCGACCTCCATCGCCGCTCAAAGGTATCGTGCGACGGAAGTGGCCAGCTCTGGAAAGGCCGTTGTGCTGCTCCACGGCTTCGGCTCGACGGGGCGGATCTTCGACCCGATCGTCGAGCTCCTCGCCGACCGCTACGAGGTCCACGCCCCGGACCTCCCTGGCCATGGCAGCGCAGCAGCAGCCCTGGCAACGGAGCCGACGGAGCCAGCCTTCGATGAGGTTGTTTCTTGGTTGCTTGCCCGGCTTCCCGACCGTTTCACCCTGGCCGGCTACTCCCTTGGAGGCCGGGTCGCCCTCCACCTCGCCCTTGCCGCGCCCAACCGCCTCGAGCGGCTGTTTCTGATCTCGACGACAGCCGGGATCGACGACCCCAAGGAGCGGGCGGCTAGGCGCAGCGCCGACCTCGCTTGGGCGCGGTCCTTGGAAACGGAACCCTACGAGCGGTTCATCGAGCGGTGGCGCAACCAGCCGCTCTTTGCCGGCGAAACCGCTGCCGCCGCCGAGCGGTCCCGGGGCGCCCAACTTGAAAACGACCCCCTTGCCCTTGCCGCGGTGATGCGCAGGCTTGGCAGCGGGGTGATGGAACCCCTCTGGGATCGCCTCGCCGACCTTTACTGCCCGGCCGTCGTGGTGGCGGGAACGAAAGACCGCCGCTACCAGGCGATCGGCAAGCGGCTTGCCCAAACGCTGCCAAAGGGAGCCTTTGTCCTCCTCCCTGGGGGCCACAACCTGGTCGCTGAAGCCCCGCAGCGGTTGGCGGAGCTGATCCTCGACCCACCCGCCTAGGACCGCCCATCGCTTGCCTCACGCCAGCGGCGCCGCGCCAAGGCCGGGCCCGGCTGGGGGCGGGAGGTAGCCCCCCTTTGGCTGCGGACCCTCCACCCCCTCGAACCAGGGGTTGCCGATCCCGCACGGAGCCAAGGGCCCGCTTCCCTGCAGCGCGACGGCGAGGTGGAGGAGGGCGGCGGTGCCAACCGGCCCTTCGTAGGTGGAGGAGAGGTAGAGGAGGAGGCCCTCCCTTTGCACCGCCCTCCCGTAGGCGGCGGCTGCCAACGGCCCGCCGCAACGGCCAAGGCGCAGGCAGATCCCCCCGACGCCGCGCAGCTGTCCTGGGTCTTGGGGGGCCGACTCATCGGCGATCAGGGGAAGCTCCAGCTGCCGCTGCAACGCTTTGATCCCCTCTAGGCCCCGGACCGGCTCCTCGCAGAGGGCGGGTCGGAAGGGAAGGAGCGCCCCAACCCGCTCCTTTGCCTCCGCCAGGCTCCAGGCACCGTTGGCGTCGAGGCGGATCGTCGCCCCGGGGGCGACGCTGCGCACCGCCGCGACCCGCTCTAGGTCGTCGCCGACCCCGACCTTGACCTTGATCGTCCCGTACCCCGCGGCGATCAGTTCAGCGGCCTTGCGGGCTGCAACCTCGCCGCTCACCCCCTCGATCGCCCCGCTTACCGCTACCGGCCGGCCCCCTCCAACCGGGGCGAGCAGGCTGTAAAGGGGGACCCCAAGGATCTGGCCAGCCAAGTCCAGGAGGGCGGTCTCCACCGCAGCCAAGGCGTGGCTTTGGCGGGAGCGGTTGCGCAACGCGACGAGTAACCAGCGCAGCTCCTCCAAGCTGCCTGGAGCATCGACAGCCGCTAGCTGCCGTTGGAGCTCGGCAAGGGCGGCAGCGACCTCGCCAACCCCGACCCCCTCAAACGGTTTGAGCGGCGCTGCTTCGCCAAACCCCCTCCGCCCTTCGCTGTCTTCAAGGGAGAGGAAAAGAACGGCCCGCTCCTGGAGGGTGGCGTAAGCGGTGGTAAGCGGCTCCTTGAATTGCAACCGCCGCTCCCAGACCTCTAACCGCATCGCTCTTCTACCGCAGCCCGCCGCCTGCGATCACCCCAACGCTTAGAAGCAGGCAGAAGGCAAGCTGGAGGGAGGCGGTCTGGGCAAGGGCCCGGTTTAAGGAGGGGCCATCGAGCCGGGTAAGGAGGGTCCGGATCGGGGGGAGGGCAAGCGGAAGGGAGAGGTAGGCGAGGAAGATCCAGCCGTTCAGGCGGCCGCCGATCAAGGCAAGGGGGAGGAGGAGGTAAGCAAGGGCGATCAAGGAGACGTAAAGGAGCTTTGTCCGCCGTCTGCCAAGCCGCACCGCTAGGGTCAGCTTGCCGACCCGGCGGTCGCTTTCGATGTCCCGGTAGTTGTTGACGACCAACAGCGCCGCGGCCAAGAGGCCGACCGGGATCGCAACGGCAAAGGCGGCCCACGGAAAGGTCTGCACCTGGACGTACCAGGAGCCGACCACTGCCACCAACCCGAAGAACAGGAAGACGAACAGCTCCCCGAGGCCGACGTAGCCGTAGGGGCGGGGGCCGCCGGTGTAGAGGAAGCCGGCGGCGATCGAGGCTCCCCCAACCGCTAGCAAGAGGAGGCCTGCCTTGACGATCAGGTAGACGCCGCAAAGGACGGCCAAAAGGAAGGCGATGTTGGCTGCAAGGAGCACCCTTCCCGGTGGAACCAGTCCGCCAGCGGTAACCCGCAGCGGGCCGATTCGCTCCTCGTTGTCAGCCCCACGGCGGGCGTCGGAGTAGTCGTTGGCGAGGTTTGTCCCGACCTGGATGAAGAGGGCGCCGAACAGCGCTGCGAAGAAGGCGGCTGGATCAAACCGCCCCCGGCCGAGGGCAAGGGAGCTTCCGACCAGGACCGGCGCTAGGGATGCGGGTAGGGTCTTGGGCCGCGCTGCTAGCAGCCATACCCAGCGGCCGGTCTGGGTGGCGGCCACGCTACGCCCGGCGGGGGAACCGGGAGAAGTCAGGCTTGCGCTTTTCCTTGAAGGCATCCCGCCCCTCCTTTGCCTCCTCGGAGGCGTAGAAGAGCAGGTTGGCGTCGTGGGCAAGCTGCTGGATCCCGGCCAGCCCGTCTTCAGCGGCGTTAAAGCTGGCCTTCAGGAGCCGCAGCGCAAACGGGGAAAGGGCAAGCATCTCCCGGCACCACTTCAAGGTCTCGGCTTCCAGTTCGGCAAGGGGGACAACGGTGTTCACCAACCCCATCTGGAGCGCTTCCTGGGCGGTGTACTGCCGGCAGAGGAACCAGATCTCCTTTGCCTTCTTGGTGCCCACCACGTTTGCCAACAGGCCGGCGCCGTAGCCGCCGTCGAAGGAGCCAACCCGGGGCCCGACCTGGCCGAAGCGGGCGTTGTCGGCGGCAATCGTTAGGTCGCAGAGGAGGTGGAGGACGTGGCCGCCGCCGATCGCGTACCCGGCAACCATCGCCACGATCGGCTTCGGGAGCCGGCGCATCTGGATGTGGAGGTCGGTGACGTGGAAGCGGCCGACCTGGGGTCCGCCGCTTGCAGCCCGCTGGAGCTGCTCGTCGGTCATGTAGCCGGCGTCGCCGCGAACCCGTTGGTCCCCGCCGGAGCAGAAGGCAAGCTCCCCCTCGCCGGTGAGGATGATCACCCCAATCTGCTCGTCCTCGCGGGCGTCTTCAAAGGCTTGGGAGATCTCGATGATCGTCAACGGCCGAAAGGCGTTTCTAACCTCCGGGCGGTTGATCGTCACCTTTGCGATCCCCGCGTTCTCCCCGGTGCCTTTCTCGTAACGGATGTCGGTAAACGGCCTTGCCTGTTGCCAGCCTGTCTGTTCTGCGCTCATCGGCTAAAGGCTATCCTTTGGGCGATGGCCATCGAGTCGTGGTTGGCACGGGCGGCGGCCGCCTTTCCGGACCGGATCGCCGTCGAAGACCTCGAACGGGCCCTCAGCTATGCCCAGCTGCTAGACGCTGCCCGCCGGATCGGCGGCTGGTTGCACAAGCAAGGGGTTGGAGCCGGCAGCTGGGTTGGGATCCCTGCCCTGCCCGGGGTGGAGTTTGCAGCAGCCCTCCACGGCGTCCTGCTTGCCGGTTGTGTTGCCGTTCCGATCGATCCCCGCTGGTCGGCTGCCGAACGGGGTCGGGTCGAAGAGCGGTTGGCCGCGATCTTAGAGCTAGAGCGGCCGGCGCAGGGGGAACCACTCTCCGAGCCGTTCACCTACGACCCCGACAGCCCCGCCCTCGTGATCCATACCTCCGGCACCACCGGCCTACCCCGCCCCGTCGTCCTCACCTACGGGAACCTCCTGTACAACGCCCTGGGCTCCGCCGTCGCCCTTGGGCTGGACCGCGGCGAGCGGTGGCTCTGTGCGCTGCCGGTCTCCCACGTCGGGGGGCTGACGATCCTCACCCGCTCGGCGATCTACGCCACCACCGCTGTGCTCCACCCCCGCTTCGATACCGACCTTGCCTACGCGGCCTTGGAGGAGCAGGGCTGCACCTTGGTGAGCCTTGTAGCGGTTACCCTCGAGCGGCTCCTTGACAACGGCTGGGAGCATCCCCGGACGGTCCGCGTCGCCCTCACCGGAGGCGGCCCTGTACCGGCTACCTTGGTAGCGCGGGCCCGCGCCGCCGGGATCCCGCTCTCCCTAACCTACGGCCTTACCCAGGCCTGCTCCCAGGTCGCAACGGAACCCCTGGCCGCTCTGGGCGGCGGACTGCGGCCACTATTCTGCACCGAGGTTGCTACCTCCAAAGAGGGGGAGATCCTTGTCAAGGGAAAGACCGTTGCCCCTGGAGAGATCGGTCCTGACGGATGGCTCCACACCGGCGATCGGGGCACCGTTACCGCCGACGGCTGCTTGGTGGTCGAGGGCCGGCTTGCCGACACGATCATCAGCGGCGGGGAGAACGTCTCCCCGACCGAGGTCGAGGAGGCCCTTCTCGCCCACCCCGCCGTCAAGGAAGCAGGGGCCTTTGGCCTGCCAGACAGCCGCTGGGGCGAGGCTGTCTGGGCGGTTGTCGTGACGGCTGGGGAACAAGCCCCTACCGCCGAGGAGCTGCGCGATCACTGCAGAACCCTGCTTGCCCCCTTCAAGGTCCCTAAGGGGATCGCCGTTGTGCCAGGGCCGCTCCCCCGAACCGCTTCGGGGAAGCTGCTGCGACGCAACCTCGCCGACCTCGTCGCCGATGGCGTCCGATAACCAGACGGCGGCAAGGGACCTCCTTTCCCCTGAGTACTGGGAGCTGGCTGCCGAGGGTTGGGAGCGGCAGGCAAAGGCCTTTGCCCAGTTCACCGCGCCCCTCTCCCAGCGGATGGTGGAGGAAATCAACCCCCAGCCCGGCCAGCTGATCCTTGAGGTCGGCTGCGGGCCAGCGGAGGTCGGGTTGCTTGCCGCTGAACTGGTCAGGCCAGGGGGGAAGGTGGTGATCTCCGACCGCTCCGAGCAGATGGTTGCCGCTGCCCGGCGGCGGGCACAGCAGCTTGGCCTCGACAACGTCGAGTGCAAGGTCCTGGACGCGGAATGGCTTGACCTTCCGCTGGCAAGCGTTGACGGCCTGTTGATGCGGTTTGTGTTGATGTTCCTGGTCGATCCAGAGGCAGCGCTGCGGGAGTGCCGACGGGTGTTGAAGAGCGGGGGCAGGGCGGCGATCGCGGTCTGGGACGAGGAAGGGGTAAACCCCTGGGCGGCGGCTGTCACCAAGGCGGTGCGGGAGGTCCTGCCTCGAGGGGATGGCCCCCCGGTGCGTGGCAGCGCCTTCTCCGCCGCCGACCGCAACCGGTTGGCGGAGCTGATCGAGGGCGCTGGGTTCTTTCTCTTAGGCGTCGAGCCGGTCGAGCTGGTCGAGCGCAGCCCCGACCTGGAGACCTTCTGGCAACGCCGGGTCGACCTCTCCCCCTCCCTCCGGGAGCGGGTGAAGGGGATCACCGAGGCCCAGCAGGCCCTCCTTTTGGAACGGCTGGGGGAGGAGCTTGCTCCCTACCGCCAAGGGGACGGCAGCCTGGCGGTGCCGGGCCGGGCCCTGCTGGCGGTCGCCGAGGCGTAGCGTCGGGCAGAGCGGGGGCGGTCTGGATATGCTGCGGGCAATGCTTCGCGACCAAGACGCCGACCTCACCCTTCTCGAGGGAAAGACCGTAGCGATCATCGGCTACGGCTCCCAAGGCCACGCCCACGCCCTTAACCTCCGCGACTCCGGGGTGAAGGTGGTGGTTGGGCTGCGCCCTACCTCCTCCTCGGTCGCTGCCGCCAAGGCTGAGGGCCTGGAGGTCTACGACGTTCGGGAAGCCGCCTCCCGGGGTGACATCGTGATGATCCTTGTCCCCGACGAGCTCCACCGCCAGATCTACGAGGAGGAGGTTGCAGAGGGGATCGCCCCCGGCAAGCTGCTCCTCTTCGGCCACGGCTTCTCGATCCACTACGGCGAGATCGTGCCCCCGCCGGAGGTCGATGTGGCGATGGTGGCGCCGAAAGGGCCAGGCCACCTCGTCCGCCGCCTCTACACCGAAGGGTTGGGGGTGCCGGCGCTCCTTGCCGTCCATCAGGACGCCACCGGGAGGGCCCGCGAGCTCGCCCTTGCCTACGCGAAGGGGATCGGCGCCACCCGCTCCGGCGTGATCGAGACCACCTTCAAGGACGAGACCGAGACCGACCTCTTCGGCGAGCAGGCGGTTCTCTGTGGCGGTGCCTCAGCCCTTGTCCAGGCCGGGTTCCAGACCCTAGTCGAGGCCGGGTACTCCCCGGAGCTCGCCTACTTTGAGTGCCTCCACGAGCTGAAGCTGATCGCCGACCTGATGTACGAGAAGGGGCTGTCGGGGATGCGCTACTCGATCTCCAACACCGCTGAGTACGGCGACTACACCCGCGGCCCGAGGGTGATCGACGACCACGTCCGGGCCCGGATGAAGGAGATCCTTGCCGAGATCCAGTCCGGCGCCTTTGCGCGGGAGTGGATCGCCGAGAACCGGGCCGGCCAGGAGCGGTTCCAGCGGCTGCGCAGCGAAGCCCAGAACAGCGAGATCGAGCGGGTTGGCAAGGGGCTGCGGGAGAACATGCCGTGGCTCCAGCGCGGCCGCTAAGGCTGCGCTAGACTCACTTCGCCGCCGCTACTGGCGCCTTCAAGGTGGAGGAAACCACCGGGGAACGGCGGTCAGGAACGCCGCGCGCCTGGGCAATTTTCTTTTCGAAAGCCAAAGGAGCGAGATCGGAGGTTGCCCATGAGAAGCGATCAGGCTGCAGAAGCAGCCCTTGTGATCCCCGGGGAGCTCAAGCCAAAGGACGGCCGGTTCGGCTGCGGCCCCTCGAAGGTGCGACCGGAGGGTCTAGCAGCACTGTGCGGGGAGGGGGCAGCGGTGATGGGGACCTCCCACCGCCAACCGCCGGTAAGGGGGTTGGTTGGGGAGATCAAGAGCCTGCTTAGAGAGCTGTTTGCCCTTCCTGACGGCTACGAGATCGCCCTTGGCAATGGAGGGGCAACGGCGTTCTGGGATGCAGCGGCCTGCTGCCTGATCGAGCGGCAAGCCCTCCACCTCGCTTACGGCGAGTTCTCAGCGAAGTTCGCCGAGGTGACGAAGGGGGCGCCGTTCTTGGAGGAGCCGGTGGTGGTAAGCGCCCCCGCGGGGGACGCCCCGGATCCCGCCGAGGCGGTAGAGCAGCTCGGCAGCTGCGACGTGATCTGCTGGGCCCACAACGAGACCTCGACAGGGGTGATGGTTGGGGTGGAGCGGCCCGAGGGTGCGGGGGAGGCGCTGGTGCTGATCGATGGCACCTCCGCTGCCGGCGGCCTGCCCCTTGACCCCTCCCAAGCCGACGCCTACTACTTCTCCCCCCAGAAGGGGTTTGGCTCCGATGGCGGCCTGTGGCTTGCCCTCCTTTCCCCCCAGGCGGTGGAGCGGATCGAGCGCTCAACGCAGCGGCCGCGGTGGGTGCCGGAGTTCCTCTCCCTAAAGACCGCCCTTGAAAACTCCCGTAAGGACCAGACCTACAACACCCCGGCGATCGCCACCCTCTTCCTGCTCAGGGAGCAGCTGCGGTGGATGGTCTCGTTAGGGGGGCTAAGCGCCTGCGTCGCGCGGTGCCGCCAAAGCGCCGCCCACCTCTACAGCTGGGCCGAGCGGTCCGACTACGCCGAGCCCTTCGTTGCGGCGCCTGAGAAGCGGTCGTTGGTGGTGGGAACGGTCGATATCGACGCTGGAATCGACGCTGGCCAACTCGCCAAGGTCCTGCGGCAAAACGGGATCGTCGACGTCGAGCCTTACCGCAAGCTCCAGCGCAACCAGCTGCGGGTTGGGATGTTCCCCGCCGTCGAGCCAGCCGATGTCGAAGCCCTTACCGCCTGCGTCGACTGGGTTGCAGAAAGGATCCGGCCGTGAAGGTATTGGTAGCGGAGCAGATCGGGTCTTCTGGGATCGAGCTGCTGCGGCGCAACCTCGAGGTCGAGGAGGGGATCGGCTGGACGCCTGAGCAGCTTGCGGAACGGATCGGTGAGTTCGACGGGATCGTGATCCGCTCGGCGACGAAGCTGACCGCCGACCTGATCGAACGGGCAACGAAGCTGAAGGTGATCGGCCGCGCTGGCGTTGGCGTCGACAACGTCGACGTCGAGGCGGCGACGCGGAGGGGGATCATCGTCGCCAACGCCCCTCAGTCGAACGTTGTGACGGCGGCGGAGCACACCGTTGGCCTGCTGCTGGCGTTGGCAAGGAACATCCCCCAGGCCCACAACTCGTTGCGGGAAGGGAAGTGGGAGCGGTCGCGCTTCTCCGGCGTCGAGCTGTACGAAAAGACGTTGGGGATCGTCGGCTTTGGCCGAATCGGTCAGCTTGTCGCCCAGCGGGCAAAAGGGTTTCAGATGAAGCTGATCGCCTACGACCCTTACGTCGGCGCCGAGCGGTTCCGGGAGCTGGGCGTGGAGCGGGCCGCCCGCCCGGAGGACCTCTACGCCGTCGCCGACTTCGTGACCGTTCACCTGCCGAAGACCGAGGAGACCAAGAACTTCATCGATGCGGTGGCGATCGGGAAGATGCGGGATGGGGTGCGGATCATCAACGTCGCTCGCGGTGGCTTGGTCGATGAAGCGGCCCTTCTGGAGGGGCTGGAAAGCGGCAAGGTCGCCGGCGCCGCCCTCGATGTCTTCGCCGAGGAGCCGCCTAAGGACAACCCCTTGATCGGCCACCCGCGGGTGGTGGTAACGCCGCACCTCGGCGCCTCGACCGCTGAGGCCACCGACCGCGCTGGGTACCAGTGCGCGGAGCAGGTGGTGGCGGCGTTGACCGGTGGGGTGGTGACGACAGCGGTCAACATCCCCGCTGTGCGGCCGGAGGAGATGGAGGTGCTGGGGCCGCTGCTCCCGCTCGCCCGCCAACTTGGCAGGCTGGCGATGGCCCTTGCCAAGGGCGGATCGATCGAACGGGTGGAGGCGGCCTTCCTGGGTCGGATCGCCGAGGTGGACACAAAGCTGCTTACCCTCTCAGCGATCTGCGGGGTCCTGGAGGGCCGGACCGAGCAGCCGGTAAACCTGGTGAACGCACCGTTCATCGCCCAGGAGCGGGGGATCGTCGTCGAGAGCAAGGCGGTCAGCGAGGCCCAGGACTTCCACGAGCTGATCCGGGTCAGCGTCCGGGTTGACGGTGAAAGCGTTGCCGTTGCCGGGACGACGATCGGACCGCAACGGGTTCCCCACCTGGTCGAGGTCTACGGCCAACGGTTCACCGTTGCCCTCGAGCCTTACGTCACCGTGCTCCGTTACGACGACCTGCCGGGGATGATCGGCCGGGTGGGGACGGTCTTCGGCAACCACGGGATCAACATCTCCTCGGCAGCGGTTGGCCGCTCGCCCGATGGCCGGGGAGAGCGGGGACGGTTGGCGGCAATGGTGGTTACCACCGATGCCCCTGTTCCAGAGGAGGTGGTAGCTGAGATCGTCTCCAGCGAGGGCTTCCACGACGGCCGAACCGCGGTGCTCACCTAGGGAGCCTGTTGGCAGGACCGGAAAGGGACAGTTGGCAGAACCTGTTTAGGCGGCCGGTGGGCTGGTCGCGCCCGCCTCGCCGTGGAGTGCGGCCTGGAGCTGCGCTTCGGCCTCCTTGGAGAAAGAGGTCTTCAACACCGTTCCTCCATAGGCGCTAAGGGCCTCCACCGCTTTGTCCGGCGTCACCTTGTCGACGATCATGAACAGGGCGGAGGTGCCCGGCTTCATCAACTCTCGCACCTGGCGCTCGAACTCCTCGTCGATCGTGGTCTTGCGCAAAACACCGAAGAGGGCGCCAAAGGCGCTTCCCACCGCCAGGCCGAAGATCGGGATGAAGAACAGCAAGCCAAACAACGCCCCCCACAGCATCCCCCAGGTTGCCCCCTCGGCCACCGGGTGGTGGTTGGTGGTGACCCGGAACCGCCCCTTGCGATCACGGGTGATCACAGCAACCGCCTCCGGCTCGATCAGCAGTTCGTCCGCCAACCGCTCAACCTCTTCGGCGGCCCGGTGGGCGGTCTCTTCGTCCTCGTAGCCGATAACGATCAGGTCAGCCACCGCTCGCTCCTTTCTGGACGGGATCGGGTCCACCTTACCCGACAGTGCCTCCACCTTACCCGACAGGGACCGTTTGCTTGTTAACGGCTTGAGCAAAGCGGGTGGGGCTTGGGCAGGGCGAGCCGACCCTTGCAACCGTTCGCCAAACCGCGCTAAAGTAGACGCAAGGCGATGCCGTACCTCACCTTGCCGATCTCCCTGCGACTTCTCCTCCCCCTTCGGGGGGAATAGGAGCAGTTCGCGGCAGCTGCCGCACACCACAAACCGGCAGGGAACGAAAAGGCAAGTAAAGAAGGAGGTACGAAATGCAGGAGCAACAGCAAAACCAGCAACGGGTGGAGCGCAAGCCCCAGGACCGCGTGCTGATCTTCGACACGACGCTGCGGGACGGGGAGCAGTCGCCAGGGATCTCCCTCAACCGTCAGGAGAAGCTGGAGATCGCCCACCAGCTCGCCCGACTGGGCGTAGACGTGATCGAGGCCGGCTTCCCGATCACCTCCCCAGGGGATTTCGAGGCGGTCCAGGCGATCGCCAGGGAGGTTGAGGGGCCGGTGATCTGCGCCTTGGCCCGTACCGCCAAGCAGGACATCGACGCTGCCTGGGAGGCGATTAGGGACAGCGAACGGCCAAGGATTCACACCTTTATCGCCACAAGCGACATCCATATCGAGCGCAAGCTTCAAACGACCCGCAAGGACGTCCTCGGCCAGATCCGGGCCGCCGTCGCCCATGCCAAGAGCTATACGGACGACGTCGAGTTCTCCCCCGAGGACGGCTCCCGCTCCGACATCGAGTTCCTCGCCGAAGCGATCGCGATCGCCCTGGAAGAGGGGGCTACCACAATCAACATCCCCGACACCGTCGGCTACGCCTACCCAGAGGAGTACGCTGGGATCTTCACCCGCCTCTACGAGCTGTTGCCCCAGCTGCGGGAGGTAACGGTCTCCGTCCACTGCCACGACGACCTTGGCCTGGCGGTCGCCAACTCCTTGGCGGGGTTGCGGGCCGGCTGCCGGCAGGTCGAGTGCGCGGTGAACGGGATCGGCGAGCGGGCCGGCAACGCCTCGTTGGAGGAGATCGTGATGGCGCTGCGCACCCGGGAGCCCGCCCTTGGCCTTTGGACCGGGATCGTCACAACCGAGATCGCCCGGACCAGCCGGTTGGTCTCCCGGCTCACCGGCTACCCGGTCCAGCCCAACAAGGCGATCGTGGGTAGGAACGCCTTCGCCCACGAGGCCGGTATCCACCAAGACGGCGTCCTCAAGGACCGCAAGACCTACGAGATCATGGATGCCGAGAGCGTTGGCCTCTCCTCGAACGCGATCGTCCTCGGCAAGCACTCCGGCAGGCATGCCCTCCGCCAGGCGCTGGAGGCCCTTGGCTACAAGGTCGACGGGGAGGCCCTAAACGCCGCCTTCAAGCGGTTCAAGGAGATCGCCGACCGCAAGAAGGCGTTGACGGCGATGGACCTCGAGGCCCTTGTTGCAGATGAGCTGCGGACCGGCGAGCTCCAAAGCTACGTCCTTCGCTCCTTCGCGGTGCGGGCAGGAAGCGGCGAACCGCCTTGGGCGCGGGTTGAGGTCGGCGTCGGCGAGCAAGGGGAGCTGCGGACAGCGGAAAGCTCCGGCGACGGTCCGCTTGACGCCGTATTCAAAGCCTTGAACCAGGCGGTTGGGGTGGAGGCCGCGCTGCGGGAGTTCCGAGCCGGCGCTGTCACCGAGGGGCAGGACGCCTTGGGAGAGGTCTCGGTGGTGGTCGAAGTTGAAGGCCAAACCGGAGCCGGTCAAGGGGTCTCTACCGACACCGTCGAGGCGGCAGCCCTTGCCTACCTGCGTGCCGTTGCCACCGCCCAGGCCCGGGCCAAGGCGGGCGGACAAGGGGTCTGGGTTGGCCTTGCCTCAACCGTTTGACCTGAGCTAGCCGGGGATCCTGGAGCCGCTCGGCCGGCCGGCAACCTGACCTTGACCGCCGGACGGTGTTTCCAATACCAGCCCGACTTCAGGCGCCGGTAAGGCCAACCGTTGTGCAGTTGCTCCCCTTTGCGCCGGATCGAGTGGTGCTGGCCCTCCGGTGGAGCGCAGCGGCCGGCTGGAGACCCCCTCACCGCTGGCTGGGCAGGTGTAAGCAGCGGTGGTGCGGCGTCGTGCGGTGGCAGGCGGCCGGACGTAGGCACCTGGCACCGGGGGTTGCTGGGCGCCTCGCTTTGCAGCCGACCGGCCGCCTCCTACAGCCCGCGGGGTAGGCTGGGGTTTGCCTACCGCAGCAGCGGTGCTGTCGATCGGTGCCTTATGATCGTTCCAACAAGGCAGAGGCCAACAAGTTAGGGGGGATGAGCTAGCGTGGCTTTAGAGGTAAGGATCGGGGATGCAGGGAGCGGGAAGATACGTCGCTTCTCCGTGGGCTTTCTGCTCACGGTTGTCAGCTTCGGGCTTTACTACTACTTCTGGTACTACCTACTCAACGAGGAGCTGAAGGAAATCGGGATCGCCAAAGGTGATCAGAACCTCGGCTCCTCTCAGCCTGCGCTTTCTGTCGCAGCGGTGGTGGCTGGCTGGCCGCTTCTGGTGCCGCCGCTGATCTCCACCTACAACTTCCTCCAAAGGATCAAGCGAGCCCAGCGGTTAGCTGGCGTGACTGCGGATCGGGAGATCCACACGACCCTGGCCTTCCTCCTTTACTTCCCCGGCTCTTTGTTCTTGCTCCCGTTGCTTTTCTTCTTCTGGTACGTGACCCGACACCAGAACAGGGCGTTGGCCACGTTTGCCGGTTTGCCGACGCCGAAGTGGCTGCTGCAGCTCCGCCCCTAGGCGGCCACCGATAGCTGCTGGTTGCCGCGGACCGTTTGCTCAAGGGCAAGGCCGGGGAGCCGATCACCGGCTTGGAAGGCACGATGTCTTTTGTCGCTGGCCAGCGCAGCCGTTCCCCGCTGGTTACGGTTGGCATTGCCACCTACAACCGGCACACCTACCTAGCCGAGGCGATCGCAAGCGTCCTCGGCCAAGAAGGGTTTGACCGCTTTGAGCTGATCGTCGTCGAAGACGGCACCACCAACCCGGCGGTAAGGGAGGTCGTCGCCTCCTTCCGTGACCCTCGGCTGCGGGTTGTCCGCCACCCCCGCAACGCCGGCATCGCTGCCGCCTATAACACGATCGTTCGGGAAGCGAGGGGAGAGCTGATTGGCCTCCTTGGCGACGACGACGTCGCCGTTCCCGACCGGCTAGCCCGCCAGGTCGCCGTCTTCAAACGTCACCCCTCTACCGCGATCGTCCACGGTGACGCGACGATCGTCGACGGAAAGGGGGAGGAGGTCGGCTACTGGAAGACGGTCGACTGCTCTGCCGGCACAGTGCTTCCGCTCCTGGTCCGGCGTCACAACTTCATCGTCGATCCCACCCGCCTTGTCCACCGTCGCGTCTACGCCGCCGTCGGCCTCTACGACCCCCGCTACCGGATCGCCCAGGACTTCCATTTCTGGTTGCGGGCCGCCCGCCGGTTCCGCTTTCGCCGGACCCCTGGCGGGCCGGTGATCCTGCTGCGCCGCCACGGTGAAAACCTCTCCGACGAGGGCAACCGCAATCTGGAGGCGGAGGAGGTGGAACGGGCGCTGGAGGAGGTGTTGCGGTGCACCCCGCTGCGGGAGCTGGTGCCGGAGCTGGACTGGGACGTTCTTCCGCCCGCCCTTGCCAAGCAGCAGGCGCTCCGCAGCCTTGCCGAGGCGATCGCCAAGCGGGATCCGCCCCTGCCGCGCCTTGCGGAAAGGCTGCGCCGCCGGGCAGCGGCGCTCCCTTCCAAAGCCAAGCGGCGGCGGGACCGACCCCGCGTGTTGTTCACCGGCTACGGCTTTCGGGAGAGCGGTGGCGGCACCCTGCTGCCCCGGTTGATCGCTAAGGGCCTAGCTGCCCGCGGGGTCGAGGTCGCTTTTTTCGCTGCCGCTGCCACCCCTTACGACCCTAGCTCCCCAACCTATACCCTCCTTGAAGAGGAGCAGGACGGCGTCCAGCTCTACGCCGTTGCCAACCGTCCCCACGCTCTGTTCGACCCCCAGAACCCGCTCCGGGAGCTGGAGGACCCGCCGATCACCCGCCACTTCCAGGCCGTTTTGGACCGGTTCCAGCCAACCGTTATCCACTGCCACAACCTCCACAACCTCGGCGCAGCCCTCCTCGCTGAGGCGGCAGCACGGGGGATCCCAACCCTCTTTACCCCCCAAAACCACTGGCTGATCTGCCCCAGTGGCTATCTGCTGCGCCCAGACGGTTCGATCTGCGCCGGCCCCGGGGAAGGGACCAGGTGCTCCGCCTGCGTCGGTGGGCCCGAGGAAGACCACACGGTGCGGTTTGCAACCCTGCGCGCCCTCCTTTCCTCGGCTGTAGGGGTGATCCTCGCGCCCTCCCCGTCCCTGCGCAGGACGTTGATCGCCGCCGGCTACCGGCCCGAGCAGATCGACCTTCTGCCCCCCGCGCTGCCCCACCTGGAGCGGCTTTGGCGGCGTCTGGGCCGGCCAAGGCGTCGCCGCCCGCTGCCCCGTGGGCCGCTGCGGGTCGGCTTTCTTGGCTCCGTCCTTCCCCATAAGGGCCCCCAACTGCTGGTGGAAGCGGCCCAGCTGCTCGAGCAGCCGATCGCCGTCGAGCTTCACGGGGAGGTTCCAGATCGGTTCGGGCAGCGGCTCCTGGACCTTGACAAAAAAGAGGTGGTTGAGCTCTGCGGCGCTTACGCCCCGACCGAGCTGGAGCGGGTGTTAGCTGGGCTGGACGTCGCGGTCTTTCCCTCCCAGGTCCTGGAGGCGGCGGGGCTGGTTGTCCTGGAGGCAAAGGCAGCTGGGTTGCCGGTAGTTGCCGCCCGCCTGGGCGGCCTTGCCGACGCGGTCAGGGAGGGGCAGGACGGCCTCCTTTTCACCCCCTTCGACGCTTCCTCGCTGGCTGCCGCCCTTGAACGGTTGGCTGGGGATGCGCAGCTCCTCCGCCGGCTGCAGGAGGGGATCGCCCCGCCACCCACCTTTGCCACCTACCTCGACCGCTTGCTCGCCTACTACCAAGACCCCCGCCCCCACGGGGTGGCAGAGCAGGACCGTAGCGGGGAGCCGGCGGTGGTGGTGCGGGGAGACCACGGCGTGAACACCAGCCTCTCGCTGATCAATGGCCGCCTCGCCGCCGGCCTGCGCGGACGGGTGAAGCGGGTCGATCGGGCCGGGAACGACCTCGACCCGCCCCTGCCCCACGGTCAGGAGGTTGAGCTCCGCCACCACTGGCCGCCTGCTTTCGGTCCGGCCGCCCTTGGCAAGCTGGCCGTGATCCTGCCGTGGGAGTTTGGAGCGGTTCCCCGGCTTTGGCTGGAGGGGATCGAGCGGTCGGTCGACCTCCTTCTCACCCCCAGCCGGTATGTCCAGCAGATGTTCGTCGGCGCCGGTCTGCCTGCGGAGCGGGTAGCGGTTGTGCCAAACGGGGTCGACCTCGACCTCTTCAGGCCCGACGGGGAGCGGTTGCCGCTTCCCCTGCCGGAGGGGGTCGTGCGGTTTTTGTTTGTCGGCGGGCTAATCGACCGCAAGGGGGCCGACCTTTTGTTTGATGTCTTTACCTCAACCTTTGCCGGTCGGGGCGACGTGGCGTTGGTTGTAAAGGGGGCTGGAGGCCAGGGTGTCTACAAGGAACCGTTGCGGGACCGCTACGCCCAATGGGCCGCCGCCGGCCACCTCCCCCGGATCCTCCTTCTCGAGGAGGACCTTCCCGCCTCGAAGCTGGCAGCCCTTTACCGGAGCTGCGACCTGCTCGTCCATCCCTACCGCGGCGAGGGGTTTGCGATGCCGGTCTTGGAGGCGCTAGCCGCCGGCAAGCCGGTGATCGTCACCGCCGGTGGCCCAACCGATGAGTTCGTGCCCACAAGCTGCTGCTGGCGGATCCCTTCCAACCGCCGCACCTTGCCCGGCGAAACGGTTGGAGGTCTCCAGACAAAGGGGTCTCCCTGGTGGCTTGAGCCGGACGCCGCTGCCCTGGCAAGGGCGCTTGAAGAGGCCCTCGACCCCCAAGAGCGGGCGCGGCGGGCGGAGCGGGCGCGGGCAGCAGCCGCCACCCTCTCCTGGGAGCGGGTGATCGCCGCCTACAACGCCCGCCTTTCCGAGCTGGTTGCCGCGCCCCCCCGCCGCAGGACAGCGCCGCAGCGGTTCGATGAGCGGCTGCGGGTCCTGGCAACCCCGGCATGGCTCGGCAAGGACCGGCTTGGGGAGCTGCTCCAGGAATGGGCCCGCGCAACGGAAGCGGGGTCTGGGGCGGTGCTCCTGCTTCTCGCCGACCCCGCCCGCTCGCCCCAGCCCGAGCAGCTAGAGCGACACCTTCTCTCCTTCGAGATCGATTTCGACGGCTGCGCCGATGTCGCGGTGGTCAGGGAGCCGCTTAGCCCAGACCGGGACCGCCACCTCCTTGAAGGGTCCGACCTCTACGTCCCCCTCCACGCTGCCGCCCTCCCGCTGGCAAGCCTTGCCGCCGAGCTCGGCAAGGAGGTGGTGGAGGTGGGGGAGGGCCGGGTGGTGGAGGCCGTTACCAGCCGCCTAAAGTTCGACGTAGCCGGTGGGTTCGCTCGGGGAGCGAACGTTTAGGGCGACCTTGTCTTCGTAGTTGCCCTCGACCGTTTCGATCATCCCGTCGGGCAGCACCCGCCGCACGATCCCCACGTGCTGGTCCCCGAAGACGATCAGGTCTCCCGGCTTGGGCACGACCCCCGGGCCGTTGGGGATCGCCCGGTGGGTTTCCTGAGCCCACTGCCAGATCTCCGAGACGGCGCCAAACCCCTGCCCTTCGTTGCCAAGCGGGACCCCTGCTTCCTTGGCTACCCAGGAGACGAAGTAGGCGCACCAAGGGGCCCCGGGGATCGCCCCCCTGGTCGCAGAGCGGTAGCGGGCGATCGCTACCCCTTCCTCGGAGCCCGGCGGTTCCTCGTGCTGGCCGACCTGGCTTTCGGCGATCCGCACGATCCGCCCCCCAACCGGTTCGCTGCCCGCTACCCCAACAACCCCCCCAACCGGGGCGGTACCGCCGAGGGGGGCAGCGCCACCGGCCGGCTGCTGGGCGAAGGGGACGGCTGCGCTGCCGAGGGCGCTGGCGGGCGCAAAAAGCAGGCCAAGGAGCGGCATCCCTCCTGTGCCAAACCCCCCTTCGCTCTGGGCCTCCGCGGCAAGGATCGCAAGCTCAGCCTCCGCCAGCGCAGCGGCAAAGGAGGCGACCGCAGCGCCGCTCAAGGCCGGGTCTGGCGGTCCGGCTCCGCCGGCGGTCCGGCCTGCCGGCTCGCCGCCGACCGGGGGCAGTGGGGGCAGGGGATCAGCGGCTGCCATCTTTCCCTACACGATCGGCGGCAGGACGGCGATCTTTAAAAGCAAAAAGGGACGGGCGGCCGAAGCCGCCCGTCCTGCCACCGTTCCCTCGATGAATCGGCGGATATCTGGCGCCCGCAGCCGGTCCCTGGCTGCGCGACGCGTTTTCACGTGACCCCGCTTGATCTTGGAAGGCGCACGCGGGGGGTCCCCCCGCGGCGGCGCCCGAAGGCGCCGCCCGGGAAGCTTGTGGTCCTGCGCTTAGACCAGCTTTAGGACTGCCTGCGGCAGGGCGTTGGCCTGGGCAAGCACCGCCACGCCGGTTTGCTGGAGGATCTGCTCCTTGGCAAAGGCTGCCGAGGCTTCCGCCATGTTGGCGTCGCGGATGTCGCTGTTGGCCGCGGCGAGGTTCTGGCTGTAGACTTCCAGGTTCGCTGCGACGTACTGCATCCGGTCCTGGACGGAGCCGAAGGCAGCTGCCTGTTCGGCGGCGTACTTGATCGCTTCGGTGATCGTGTTGAGCACCGCCGATTCGGAGAGGTTCAGGGAGCTGATCTTCAGCCCTTCGAACAGCTTCACGGTGCTGACGCTCACCACTTCGCCCTTGTTGGCGCCGACCTGGAAGGTGATCGCCCCGGATTCGTTGAGCAGCGTCACCCCGTTGAACTTCGTCGTTTCGCCGATCTGGGCGATCGCGGAGACGAGCTGCTTGACTTCACCTTCGATCGCTGCCTTGGATTCCGGCGAGTTCGTCCCGTTCTGGTACTGAACGGCAAGGGTGCGGATCCGCTGGAGGATCTGCTCAACGGTGTTCAACGCCCCTTGGGCGGTTTGGGCAAGGGCCACGCCGTCCTGGACGTTTTCAACGGCCTGGTTGGTGCCGTTGATCTGACCTTCCAACTCGGTACTGATCGCGTAACCGGCAACGTTGTTGGCGGCGATGTTCACGCGCAGACCGGAGGAGAGCTGTTCCATCGTCAGGGACAGCTGCTCTTCGGTCTGTTGGAGGTAACGCTGCGCCTCGATCGAGGCGACGTTGGTGTTTACGGTTAGGGACATTGCTACATCACTCCTTGATGTCTGCTTGTTGTTGACGGTCCCGGGCCGACTCCCTGTCAGCCCTCAGGCGTGTGATCGGCTAAGGCCCCGCCAACTTGAGGTTCAAGCTTCGATATCGACGCGCTGGCCTTTCCTTTGCTCTTCCTCTAACGGCGGCTTCTGCCCGCGGCGGCGCCGCTCCCGTTCCTCCGCCTCCTTGCGCTGTCGGACCTTGACCAGCGCTGGGTCGAGGGGTGGGATCGGTGGGGGGGAGGGGTCGATCGGTTGGATCGGGTCCATCCCTTATCCCCTTCCCTGCCTGCGCTGGTTTGCTTCGAGGGCCCTTTGGTGGTGGGCGTGCAGCTCGGCGGCGACAAGGTGGCGGCCGGCGAGGACTGCGACCAGACCAACCAGGAACTGGCAGACCACGCCAACGACCACCCCGCGCAAGAGGGCACCTGCAAAGCCGTGGGCGTGGTAGGAGGTCCAAGCTGCGATTGCAAAGCCGGCTAGGCCGGCGATCCCGCGGACCTTGCGCACCGCTGCGGAGAACCGCGGGTGGGCCGCAAGGGTGATGCCCTCCCCACCTCGGGCCGGTTCCAGCACTTCCGTCGGCTGCTCAAGCGGGTCAGCGGCCATCCCTGCCCTCCAGGCCCCGGCGCAGTTCCTGCCGTTGGCATTCGAACAGGAACCGGATCAACCGCCGCTGGTTGCCTTCGCTGATCCCGTCGAAGCAGATCGCCCTCCTCCCGTCCCGGTCGATCCGGACCACAACGCCGCTCCCTGTGATCGGGGGAGCGTCGGGGGAGGTGACGATCCGAAACTCGATCCGCTCCCCGCTCTGGAGGTGGGAGGCGCCGGCAACCAACATCCCGCCGCCGCTGAGGTCGACCGTCGTGCACTCGATGGGCACCCCACCCCCTGCGCTTCGGACCAGCACCGGCCGGGCGCAACGGACCCGGACATGTTCGCGGCGCTGGATCGTTTGGTCGAGGCGGAGGGTCGAGAAGAGGACCGTGTCGTCGCCCTGGATAGCAGCGGTCCCACCTAGCCGCACTACACCGTTAGGGGCTTTGATCTCCAAGGTTGCCCCGCGGAGCTGGCTGTCGGTGAGGTCGGCGCGCAACAGCAACAGCACCTCGATTCCCTCCGGCTGCCTGCGGCTGAGCCGGCCGTGGAGTCGCCGGCCGTCGGTAAGGACCAGCTCCACGGCGCTGCCTGGAGGCGGCAGCGGTGGGGAAGCGGTGGTTGTACCGCCCCCGCCGGTTTGCCGCTGCCAGGGAAGTCTCATGGCAAGATCCGCCTCGCTAAGGAGTCGCCATCGACGGGGTGGAGCTGACCTTTACCCCTGCGCCCGCAAAGGAGCAGCTCGATCCCCAAACCGGCCTGCACTGCTGCCTCGAAGGCGATCCCAAGCTGCTCCCCTTCCTCGCCGTGGGTGATCACGACAGCGTTTGGCGAAAGCGGCCTAAACGCCTCGAGTTGGCGCTGGGCTGCCCGGGGAGCAAGGGTTGCCGGCAAGGCAAGGTAGAGGCGGGCTGGGGAGAGGAAGCCAAGAAAGGGAGCAAGGGCCTTGATCTGGCCTGAAGCGGTGGGCCCGACCCCAGCGACCTCGACCAGCACCACCCCCTCGGCCCGGATCCGTTCAAGGGTCTGCCGATCGCTCTCGGCAAGACCGACGGTCGGCCCTTCGTGGAAGGAGAGCCGGGGTCCGCTCGGTTGGGGGGTAAGGGTGGCGATCCGCACCGCTAGGCCCACGGTCGCTTGGTAGCGGCTGGCAAGCAGCTCGATCAACGTCGACTTGCCGGCGCCGCCGGCGCCGACCACGCAGGCAAGGTGGGGAAATGGGGGAAGGGGAAGGGAGTGGAGCTCCCTTGCGAGGGCGCGGCGAACCGCCCCGCGGAGGCTTTCCTTGGGGCTAAGGGCAAGGATCCCCGCTTCGGCCCTAGCGATCAGCCGTTGGGCAAAGGGCTCACTGAACCCCTTTCCAACCAGCTCCGCCAGGAGCTGGTTGCGGGCCCGCTCTGAGCGCACCGGGGTCCACGGTTGGCGGTTTGGCCCCGGATCGGCTGCCAAATCCGCCTTGGAGTCAGCTGCAAACTCGGCCTCGAAGGCCTCTAGGGCAAGGGCAAACTGCTCCTCGCCGTGGTTGCCGTTGGTCGGCTGCTCCTTGGCCTCCGCCGGTTGGGACTGCGGCTGCTCGGGGACGGGGACGGCTGCCTCGCCATCGGTGAGGTCGACCCCCTCGCCCCCGGCCTTTGCTTCCAGCTCCACAAAAGGCCGCTGGAAGAAGCCGGCGATCCCGCCCTCTAGCCCGCTGCGCCTGCCGACGACCACCGCGTTTGGGCCAAGCTCGGCTTGAATTTTCGGCAGCAGCTCAGCAACCGTGCGGCCGCGGTAGCGGCGGATCGTGGTTGATGTGCCGTTTACCGTTCCGTTTCCGTTCATCCGTTAACCACTCCAATCGTTTCGACGTTTACCCCTGGGAAAAGCTCGGTGTAGGAGCAGACCGCAAGCCGCGGCAGGATCGCCGCAAGCAGCTTGCGGAGGTGGCGGCGCAGCCGCGCCGAGCAGAGCAGGACCGGCTGCAGGCCGCGGGCTTGGGCTTCCTCCAGCCGGGCCTTGATCCGTTCCACCACCGCCTGGGCGCGGCTTGGCTCGACCGCCAAAAGCTCCCCCTCCTGGGTTTGAATCAGGGCCCCGGCAAGCTCCTGCTCAAGGGCGGGATCCAGCGTGATCGCGCGCAGCCGTTTCGCCCCGTCGAGGTAGGGGGCGAGGATCGTCCTGCCCAACGCCTGACGGGCATGCTCGGTAAGGAGAGCGGGATCCCTGCTTACCCGCGCCTTGTCGCCGATCGCCTCGAGGATCGTTGAGAGATCCCGGATCGGGACGCCCTCGGCAAGCAGGTTCTGCAGGACCCGCTGGACCTCGCCGACGCTGAGGACTTCCGGCACAATTTCTTCAACGACCGCTGCGTTGGATTGCTTTAGCCGGTCCAACAAAGTCTTCGTGTCCTGTCGAGAAAGGAGGGAGGCGGCGTGGGCGCGGATCGTCTCTGTGAGGTGGGTGACGATTACCGACTCTCCGTCGACAACGGTTGCGCCAAGGCTTTCCGCCTCCTCCCGGGCGCTCTCGTGAAGCCAGCGGGCGGGGAGGCCGTAAACCGGCTCCTCGGTGGCGATCCCACCTAGCTGGTCGGCTTCGGTTCCTGCCATCACCAAGACGTGGTTGGGGATGATCTGCCAGCGGGCCACCTCCGAGCCGCGGACCTTGATCACGTACTCGTGGGGTTCGAGCCCTAGCTCGTCGTGGATCCGCACCGGCGGGACCACCACCCCTAGCTCCGCGGCGATCTGGCGGCGCAAGGTGGAGATCCGCCGCACCAGGCTGGCCGAGCCGTTCCCCTCCACCATGCCGACCAGGCCGAAACCGATCGCAAGCTCCAGCGGATCGACGGCCGCTGCGGCGTAAGGGTCCTCCTGCCGATCTGCTTGCTTTGGCGGTGCTAGGGCTGGGGCTGCCACCGCCGGCGCAAGCGCAACCACCCCTTTGCGCAGGGCGTAGCCGACGGCGCCAAGGAGGCCGCCGACAAACAGGAACGGGAGGGTGGGCAGCCCGGGAACGAAGGCGAACATCGAGATCGCCCCGGCGGCAACAAGCGGCGCCTTCCGCTGGGCAAGGATCTGCTTGGCGATATCGCTGCCCAAGTCCTCCGTGGAGGCAGCCCGCGTGACGATGATGCCGGTTGCAACGGAGATCAAAAGGGCGGGGATCTGGGCTGCCAAGCCGTCCCCAACCGTTAACAGGGAGTAGGTGTGCGTCGCTTCGCTGAAGGAGACGTGGCGTTGCAGGACGCCGACGACGATGCCGCCGATCAGGTTGATCGCGGTGATGATCACCGCTGCAATCGCATCGCCGCGGACGAACTTGGCAGCCCCGTCCATGGCGCCGTAGAAGTCGGCCTCCTTCGCGATCTCCTCCCGGCGCCTCCGCGCCTCCTCTTCGGTGATTAACCCGGCGTTGAGATCGGCGTCGATCGCCATCTGTTTGCCGGGCATTGCGTCCAAGGTGAACCGGGCGGCAACCTCTGCCACCCGGCCGGCGCCGGAGGTGACGACCACGAACTGGATCACCACCAGGATCAGGAAGACGACCAGGCCGATCACGACGTCTCCACCAACCACGAACTGGCCGAAATCGTGGACCACGGAGCCGGCTTGGCCGGTGGTGAGGATCAACCTGGTGACCGAGACGTTGATCGCCAGCCGGAACATCGTTGTCAGCAAAAGGAGGCTTGGGAAGGCGGCGAACTCGAGGGCGTTCTTGAGGTACATCGTCGCCACCAGCACGGTCAGTGCCCCGGAGATGTTCAAGGTGATCAGGACATCGATCAGCGCCGAGGGCAGGGGGATCACCAACATCGTGATCACCACCAGCACCGCCGCTGCGGCAAGGAGGTCGGTGTGGGCGAGCAGCCGCTTGATCAGGGCCACCACGGCCTCCTTGGGCTAGGGGTAACCGTGCCGCTCATCTAGCCGAAACCCTTTCCTTGTGGCTGCCAGCGAGGCGGTAGACGAAGGCAAGCACCTTGGCTACGGCGGCGTAAAGGGTGGGGGGGATCAGGTCGCCGACCTCCGTCTGGGCATAGAGGGCGCGGGCGAGGGGAGGGTCCTCCACGATCGGTACCCCGTGCTCTTTTGCCACCGCCTTGATCCGCTCAGCGATCAGGTCCTGGCCCTTTGCCACCACCTCCGGGGCAGGTCGGGAGCCGTCGTAGGAGAGGGCGACGGCAAAGTGGGTTGGGTTTGTAACGACCACGTCGGCCCGGGGCACAGCCTGGATCATCCGCCGCCTCGCCAAGGCCATCGCGCGGCGGCGCTGGGCCCGTTTCACCTCTGCGGGCAGGGAGTGTTGGCGCTGCTCCTCCTTTACTTCCTGCTTGGTCATCCGCAGCGATCGCTCGATCCGGTGACGGCGCCAGAGGTAGTCGGCAAAGCCGATTAGGAGGTAGGCAGCCCCCGCCTTCTCAGCGACCGAGAAGGCCGCTCCAGAGACGATCCTTCCCAAGGCAAGCGGCGGGATCCCAACCTTGCCGGCAAGGCCGTGCAGGACCGGTAAGAGGGCGAGGAAGGCGACCGCGCCGACCGCTGCCGTTTTCGCCACCGCCTTCAGGGCCTCGAAGGCCGCGCTGGCGCTGAAGATGTTGCGGATCCCCTGCAGCGGGGAGATCCGTTTGGGGTCGAAGCGGGGGACGGTGAAGGCTGGCCGGCCACCGACCTGGAGCAAGGCCACAGCAAAGCCTGCCGCCCCGCAGGCAAGAAGGACTGGGCCGATCGCGCCGATCAGGGTGTGGAGGGCGAGGTGGGCGAGCTGGGAGGGGATCCCGGCCGGATCGCCGAACCGCGCCGAGGCGATCTCGGCGATCGAGCTCTCCATCAAGCCGGCAAGCCCGTTTGCGATCGCTTTGCCGAAGGCGGCCAGCGCTGCCGTCCCGGCAAGGAGCACGGCGGCGCCGGAGAGGTCGGGCGAACGGGGGATCTGCCCCTTCTGGCGGGCCTGTTGGCGGCGGCGGGGGGTTGGTTGCTCGGTGCGCTCTTCGCCGTGCTGGGCCATCGTCGCCTAGATCAGGGAGAGGGCGGTGCCAAGGGTTTCCCGGGTTCCTTCTAAAAGCCAGTTGCCGACAAACGGCAGCGTTGCCGCTGCGACCAGGACGGCAACGACGACCTTGATCGGGAACCCGACCGAGAAGATGTTCATCTGGGGGACGACTCGGGAGAGGACGCCGAAGGCGATGTCGGTGATCGCCATCGCCACCACCACCGGGGCGATCACCTCCAAGGCGGAGGTGAAGATCGTTGCGAATACCTGCTCTGTTCCGCCGACCAGCGACCCAACCCGCACCGTTCCCGTGATCGGGACGATCGAGAAGGTCTTCGCGATGCCCCGAACCAACCACTCGATTCCGCCGATCGCAACGAAGACAAGGGTGCCGATCACGGTGTAGAGCTCGGCGAAGACCGACCCTTCGATCCCGAGTTGGGGGTTGATCAGATCGCCGTAGGAGAGGCCGGAGGAGAAGTCGAGGAAGCTGCCGGCGCTTTCCAGGGCGCCAAAGAGGACGGCAAAGGCAAAGGCAAAGGCCCCGCCAACCAACAGCCCCTCGACGATCATCCCAAGCACCGCTACGGGGGCGGTTGGCAACCTCTGCCCATGGAGGGCAAGAGGGGTGATCCCGATCGCCAAGCCGACGGCTACCACTGCCTGCCCCCGCGCCGGTAAGGCCCGGTTGGAAAAGGTCGGGGCGAAGACAAAGAGCGGCGTGAGGCGGGCGAGGACGGCGACAAAGCCAAGCAGGTCCCGGGTTGTGAACTGTTCGACAAAGGAAGCCATCAGCCAACCAGCGAGGGGATCGAGTTGTAGAGCTGGGTTGCAAAGGCGGTGAGGTGGCCCAACATCCATGGGCCGAGGAGGATGATCACGACCACGATCCCCACCAGCTTTGGGATCACCGTCAGCATCTGCTCCTGGATCTGGGTTGCCGCTTGGAAGATCGAAACAAGCAGGCCGATCAGCAGGCTTGCGAGCAGGAGCGGTCCGCCGACCTCCACCGCCACCTTGATCGCCTCTAGACCCAAGCTAAGCGCTGTTTCCTCGTTCATCTCTTACACCTAGTGAAAGCTCTGCACCAACGCTTTGATTACGAGATCCCATCCGTTGATCAACACGAACAGGAGCAGCTTGAAGGGCAGGGAGATGAAGGTTGGGGGCAGCATGATCATCCCCATGCTCATCAGCGTCGAGGAGACAACGAGGTCGATGATGAGGAATGGCAGAAACAGGAGCAGGCCGATCTCAAAGGCGGTTTTCAACTCGGAGACGATGAATGCCGGAATCAGCACATCGGTTGCTACTTCCGACCGTTTCAACGGCGTCTTCTCGTGGCCGAGGTCGATGAAGAGGCGGAGGTCTTCAGCCCGGGTTTGCTTGAACATGAATTCCCGCAACGGGAGCTCCGCCCGTTCCAGGGCAAGGCCGGCTGGGATCCGGTGCTCGGCAAACGGTTCGATCGCTTCCTTGCGGATCGCGTTCAGGGTCGGCCCCATCACAAAGACCGTCAAAAAGAGGGCGATCCCGACCAGGACCTGGTTGGGCGGCGCGTTGGTTGTGCCAAGCGCACTTCGCACGAAGCCAAGCACCACCAAGATCCGGGTGAAGCCGGTGACCGTGAAGAGGATCGCCGGCACCACCGCCAGGGCGCCGGCTAGGAGGAGGATCTCCAACGCGCTGTTAGAGCCGATCTTCATCCCCTCACCGTCCAGCGGCGGAGCCGATCGATCAGCCCCTGCTCCCGTTCCCCGAACGGGGAGCTGCTTGTTTCGGCGAGCAGCGGGTTGTCCGGCGAGAGCTCCAACAGGCCGGCCGCCCGTGCCTCCTGCTCGGTGTAACGGTGGAGGGGAAAGACGGCGTGGTCGGCGACGCCGACGAGCACGTAGTCGCTGCCGGCCTTGATGAGCTGGACGGAGCGGCCGGAGCCGAGCGGGAGGCTGGCAAGGGCTTGGATTCCTCCCCGCGGCGCCGGCTTACCTCCTTCCTTGATCCGCTTCAAAACCCAGGCTAGCCCCCAGATCAGGGCAAGCACGATCAAAAGGCCGACGACGGTCCGCAACAGGCTGCTGCTCCCCCCGCCGTGGGTTGCCGCCTTTGTCGTCAGGTCGAGCGGTTGCCGTTCCTTGGGATCGCCGGAGATCAGCGATGCCGCTGCGTTGGTGGCCAGCACTAGCTGGCAACAGACGGCCCCAAACAGGCCCAGGCAAAGCGGTTTACACCTGCGCATCGAGGGAAGGCGTATCGATGGGACAGCTTTGTGATCGGAGGGAAGCGGCGGTCCTTTAGCTGAGGCTGGGCCGGCTTGGGTCGATAACCCGCACCGCCCATTCCTCGCCGGGGTCGACGATCAGCTCGCCGCAGCCGAACCGCAGGCCGTTGGCGTAGAGGTAGACCGGTTCCTCGGCCAGCTCCTCCAACTCGATCACCGCTCCTGGGGGGAGCCCCAGCACCGTCTCCAACGGCAGCACGGTCCGGCCCAGCTCAGCCCAGACCCGCACCGAAGCCTCGCCGAGCTTTGCCAGCGCTGCGGCGTCGAGGGCTGGGACCACGCGGCGGTCCCGCTGGCGCAGGTCCGGCGGAGGCTCAAGCGCCGGTCCCGGGACCGGGGCGAGCGGGGTGGTCAGCTTTACCGCCTTACGGGCGCCGGAGCGGCCGGGCTGGCCGTAACCAAGGACGAGCCTGTCGGCGGCGATTCGGACCCCCCGCGCGGCCTTTGTCCGCAACGGTAGAACCTCCCCGGCGCGGAGCTGCACGACCCGCGCTAGCGGCAGCTCTCGGGCTCCGATCTCGGCGTGGAGCTGGATCTGGACCGCGGTCAGCCGCTTACGTAGCGCGATCCTCGTCCGTGGATCGGCGCTTCCCGTTCGGTTGCCCGCCTCGAGGATCGTCCCGGTTACAGGCTCGATCGCCAGCCATGGCAGGAGGATGTCGAACCGGCTCGGCAGGCCGGCAAGGTGACAGGCGAGGGTGATCTGGTAGGTGGGTTCGGCGAGCTGGACCTCGACGCTCGCTTCGTGGTCCTGTTCAACGTCGATATCGCCGACGACGAGCTCGAGGCCACCAAGATCTCGCCATGCTCCGGAGAGCTGGGCGACGATCGTCTCTACGATCCGCCCCACAAGGGCGAGGTCGATCTCGGTCAGCCGTCGGTCGACCGGGGCGTTAGCAGCGCTTCCACCGAGCAGGCACTCGATCGCCCGTAGCAGGAACGGCAGTTCGACGGCAAGCAGCATCTGTGCACCGATCGGCTTTACCTCGAGCTCGATCAGCGCCTGGTTCTCGGCGATCGTGGAGCGGGCTGCCGACCAGGCAAGCTCTTTGGTGTCCACAATGTGGAGCTCGACCGGTGCCTTCAGCTCCCCCGCAAGGCGCATCGCGGTCGATTTCAGGAACGGCCCGAAGACAAGGGCGATCCGTCGCCTCAGCTCGGGGACGAACTTGGTGGGCTGTGAGAAATCAAGGGGCTCGACCTTTGCCGCCTGGTTTTGGTCCTCGGCGGTTGCCAGTTGGTCGGGGCTCATCCTTGGGACTGCTCCTCCTCGGCCTCGGGCTCTGTCCGGTTGTCCGCAGCCGCGCTGAGGGATGGTTTGCCGGACTCGAAGATCTCGGTGATCCGCAAGCCAAACCGCTCCTCGACCACAACCACTTCGCCCCGGGCGACGAGGGTGCCGTTGATCAGCAGGTCGGCCGGTTCCCCTGCGGTCCGCTCCAAGCTGACGATCGAACCGATATCGAGGCCGAGCGCCTCCCCTACGGTGAGGTGGGCACGGCCGAGCTCGACGGCGAGTTCAACCGGGATCTGGGCGAGGTGCTCGAGGCCAAGGGTGGTTTCGGAGATCCTCGAATCCTCGGTTGAAAGGGGTTGGAGGTCGATCTCTTCTGCCATCGCTGCTCCTTTACTGCACGGTGAGATCGGGGAAAAGCACCGCTTCAACCCTGAGATCGGTCCGTTCGTTGATCTCTTTGAGGAGCTCTTCAGCGAGCTGCTCGCGGGGTCGTTCTTCGAGGAGCGTTTCTGCCTTCGCGCCGGTCAAGGTGTTTGTGATCAGCGCCCGCACGAGCGGTTCCTCGGGAAGCGTTCCCTTTTCTTCGCCTCCGGATGAGCTGGAGCTTGCCGCTGGGGTTGCCGCTTCAGGCAGCACCTGCTTTGGGGAGAGGATCAACGCCACGTTCAGTTTCGCGTACTGGCCGCCGGCAAGGTCGATCAGAAAGCTCTTCGGTAGCTCGTAGATCGTTCCCTTTACCTTCAGCACCTGCTTGGCGTGGCCGTGGCTAAACATGTAGCCACCGGCGAGGACAACCACGAAAACGCCGGCCATCAAAAACTTGCGTTTGCCTTGGAAAAGCTTTTTCATGGCAGCGACGGTTGGTAGCGCCGTTCAACGAGGATTTCGACTCGACGGTTCAGCTGGCGGCCGGCAGCGGTTGCGTTCGATGCAATCGGCCGCTGTTCGGCGAAACCGACGGCTGAGAGCCGGACCGGACTCACCCCCTTTTCGATTAGGAACCGCACCACCCTGCTTGCCCGGGCAGTTGAGAGCTCCCAGTTGCTCGGGTACTGCGGTGTGTCGATTGGGACGCTGTCGGTATTGCCCTGGACCGCGATCGGCTGGCTGGACTCCAGCTGCAAGAGGCGGGCGATCTGTTCAAGCAGCGGGTAGGCTGGGGGTTGGAGTTCGGCGGAGCCGGAGGCGAAGAAGAGCTTGTCGGTGAGGAGGGTGATCACCAGCCCTTTGCGCTCGATCGTCACCGCCGCCTGGGACTGAAGGTTGTGAGCGATGATGTAGCTCTTCACTTCCCTGGCGATCCGTTCGAAGTTCTCCTGTTCTTCGCTGGCGATGTTCTTGGGTCCCCGTTGCGGTTCTGTGATCCGTTCGAGGGGAGCTTCCACGCTGAACGGTAAGACCGTCGTCGCTGCGCTCTGTTCAGGGGCTTCCTTGGAGGCCGATGAAACGCCGGTCTGCTCGAGGTGCTTGCCGCCTGGGAGGATCTGTCCGGAGAAAGCTTCCCGCAGCGCTTGCTGAAGGGTGCGGAACTTGGAGATGTTCACCGATGAGATCGAGAACAGGACCATGAACAGCGCCATCAGCAAGGTGATCATGTCGGAGTAGGTGAGCAGCCACCGCTCCTGGTTTTCCTCGTCGTGGCCGTGCTTGAGCTTCCGTCGCGCCATCAGACCGCCTCCGGCTGGAGGTCCGCCGCAGGTCGGGCCTTTGCTTTCGTCGTCTGGACCTCGTCCCGTTCTACCGGCGGCAGGTAGGAGCGGAGCTTTTCAGCGACGAGGCGGGGATTGTCGCCGGCTTGGATCGAGAGGATTCCCTCAAGGGTCATCATCCGCAACGAAACCTCTTCTGCGGAGATCCCCTTCAAGCGGTGGGCGACCGGCAGGTAGATGACGTTTGCCGAGCCGACCCCCATCAGGGTGGCCAGGAAGGCCGAGGAGATCGCGGGTCCAAGGGTCGAGGGGGAGGAGAGGTTCTGCAAGACGTGGACAAGCCCCATCACCGTCCCAAGGATCCCCATCGTCGGTGCAAACCCGCCGGCCTTCTCAAACGGTTTTGCCGCCTCCTCGTGGCGGGCAGCCATCCCTTCGATCTCCGCTTCAAGGATTGCGTGGACCATTTCCGGGTCGGTGCCGTCGACCACCAACTGGAGGGCGTTGCGGGTAAATGGGTCCTCGATCTCCCGGAGCCGGTGGTCGAGGGCAAGGAGCCCCTCCCGGCGGGCCTGATCGGCGAGCTCGACCAACAGCTCCAGCCGGCTCCGCGCATCGAGCGGCTGGGCGTTGAAGACCATCTTGTAGAGGGCGGGGATCCGCTTCATCGACTCCATCCCTACCGAGGCAAGGGTTGCCCCGAAGGTCCCGCCGAGGACGATCAGAAGAGCAGGGATGTCTATGAATGCGGTCGGGCTGGTGCCCTCCATCATCGCCGCCAAAAGCAGCGCAAAGCAGGCACCAGCGATGCCAATAGCGCTTGCGGCCTTCATCACCCCGGTGATCGACCGCTCCGCCTAAACCTTCAGGCGAACAGTTCCTTGGCGAGGGCGAGCCTAAGCACGGAGGCCCGCCACTGGCGGATCGCTGCCGCGACCTCCTCGGGATGCTCCCGGACCACCAACTTGACGTTGTTGGCGAGGGTGATCACGGTGTCCGGTGTCGCCTCTACCGCAACGATCAGATCTGGGTTGAGGGAGAGGGGTTCGCCAGCGGTGCCAAGCCTGTGCAAGGTGATCATCTGCGCTCCTTTGGGGAAGTGGCGGGGCCGCTCGAGCGGCCCCGCCAAACCTCCTACTGAACCATCGTCACTGCCGCTTGGAGCATTTCATCGGCGGTGGTGATCACCCGGGTGTTGGCTTGGTAGCCGCGCTCCGCGGTGATCATCGCCGCCATTTCCCCAGCGAGGTTTACGTTCGAGGCCTCCAGCTCGCCGCCGATCGTGGCGCCGAAGCCCCGTGAGCCCGGAACGCCAACCAGCGGTCGTCCCGAGTTAGCGGTTTCTCCCCACAGGGAGTTGCCGAGCCGTTCAAGGCCGGCTTCGTTGGGGAACTGGGCGAGCGTGATGAAGCCGGCGGTCACCTGCTTGCCGTAGTTAGGGGATTCCGGGTTCTCTTCGACGTAGTTGACGGCCCCGTTCGGACCGATCGAGACGTCGGCTGACCCGGGCGGGATGTGGATGTAGGTTTCTTCGGTGCCTGGGGTATAGACGGTGTTGCCTTCAACCGTCTTGGCAACGGCGGTGTAGCCGATCACGTAGTAGCCCGACTGGGTCGTGAGGAAGCCGTTTGCGTCGGTTGTCAGGTCACCGGCTCGGGTGTAGACGATGTTCTTTGGCACGTTGGCGGTGTAAGGGGGGGTGGTGGGCGGGGTTCCGGTCCCAACCCGCAGGAAACCGGCCCCCTCGATCGCGATGTCAAGGGGGTTGCTGGTGTTCTGGAACGCCCCCTCGCCCATTTCGTTGATCGTCGCTTGGACCTGGGCGCCAAGGCCGACCTGGACTGGGTTTGTGCCGCCCGTTCCGGCTCCCGCCCCGGAGGCCCCACGCAGGATCTGGGTCAAGGAGTCGGCGAACTCCGTCTGGGCTGCCTTATACCCGATCGTGTTGACGTTGGCGAGGTTGTTTGCCGTCACGTTCAGCATCGTCTGGTTGACTTCCAGACCGCTGATCGCGGCATACATTCCACTCATCATTTTTTCTGTTCACTCCTTTCGCGGCCCCCTCCATGAGGTCCGGCCGCCTCGCGGACAGCTCTCGCTGTGAGGGCTGCCCTGGGTTTGCTGGTTTGGTTGGTTTCGGTTGAAAAGCTCATGCAAGTACAGCGCTGTCGACGTTGGTGAAGACCTGGGGCGCCTGCTGCTTGTGGGGAACGGCGGTTAAGACCGTCCGGTTGGCAACCGAGACCACGAACACCGTTCCATCGACGACCACCACGGAGTCCCTAGCCCCTTTTTCCGCCGCCCTTTGGACCCCCACTTCCAGCCGTTGGAGCTCGGCCGGCCCAAACGGGATTCCCCGCCGTTGGAGGCGGGCCAGGGCGTGCTTGGAGAACTGGAGGCTTCGGGAGGCGTCGGCAAGGGCCTGGGCGAACTGGTCGCTTCGCGACTGTTTCGCGGGGCTGGTCTGGCTGGCAGCAGGGAGCGGCCCAACCGGCTCCGTTGCTGCCCTGATCAAGGGGTTCTCCGACATCCTCAGCTGACTTCTGTGAGCTCGTTCTCAGGAACCCCTGCGTGGCCGGACACCGTCAAGGTCACCCCCTCGTTTGTGACCTGCACCTTTTCAACGGTGCCGGTTGCCGTTTCGTTGCCGCTCTTGTAGGCGACGGTGTGGCCGATCAGCGAAACCGCGCCGGAGAGCTGGCCGGCGTTTGCAAGGTTGGTGATCTGCTCCACCTCGGTTAGGGAGACGAGCTCCCCAAGGTATTCGCTTGAGCTGGCGGGGGAGAGCGGGTTCTGTGCCTTCAGTTGGGCGACCAGAACCTGAAGGAAGGTGTCCTGGTTCAAGGTTCCGTTGGGGTTGTTCACCTGGGGAGGACTGCCTCCCCCCGGTTCAACTGCGTTGATCTGAGTGGTCATCTGCTGCTCCTTTCATGCGACGAGGTCGATCGTTAGGCCGTTGTGGCGTTGGAAAGCCTGGTCGGTCCCTACCTCCTGTTCCTCCGTAGCGACCACCAGCTTTGGCGGGGTGCGGCGGGGTTGGGGGGCCGAGCCCCCACCCCCCTGTTCTGCCCCGATCTGGAGGGAAAGCAGGGGCAAGCCAAGGTCGCCGAGGGCCGACCGCAGCTCCCCTTGGTTTGCGGCGAGGAGTCGGCCGGTCTCGGGGTTTTCAGCGATCAGATGGGCGAGGAGTCCGGTTGGGGTTTGGGTAACGGTGATCCGCAGGCCGCCGAGGCTGGGAGGGGAGAGCGTAATCCGGGCCGCGGCAGTGCCCGCCCGCACCGCAACGGCCACCAAGCCCCGCAAGGTGGTGGCGTTGGCCAGGAGGGAGGTGCGGATCGCTGCAAGGGGGGTAGGGGAGGGGGGTTGAGGGCGAGTGCCGGGCGGAGTGGGTGGGGTAAACGGCTGGGCGGCGCCGGCGGGGTTTGCCTCGGCCGCCGGGGCGCTGCCGAGGTGGCTGGGGGAGGGGCCTGCGGGCCCGTCTTGCCGGCTCCCGTTTGGGGCGTATGGAGCCGGCTGCGCCGTGGTCGGTTGGCGGGCGTGGGCAGAGGAGAAGGCCCCAAGCGGCGGTGGAGCGCTCCCTTGCCGTTGGGGGCCATCGGCCCCGCCCTCGAGGGTCCTAGGACCCGCTTGGGCGCCCCCCGCGCTGGCTGAGGCCGACCCCGGCGGGCGGCTGTGAGCGCTGGTTGTGACCTGGAGGGTGCTACCGGCCGGTGGTGCCTGGTCGACCTTTTCTGGTGCAGGCTGGGCAGGAGGCTTGGTGGGGGTGGTCTGCGGCTTCGGTGGCTGGAGCGGAGTTTGGCCGGCGCCCCCAGGAAGGGCCGAGGGCGGGGCCGGTCGCTGCAGCGGCTCGCTGCCAGGGGTGGGCATCCCTCCAGCGGTCGGTTCGCCGCTAGGCACGGCGCCCGGCGCCGGCTCTGCGGGTGGTGGCGGGGCGGTGGCCGGTTCGTCGGCAGCGGCCTTCGGAGTTTCCAGCGTCCCGCCCTTTAGCTCCGTGGGGGGAGGCGGCGGGGACTGCACAGTTGGCGTCGCTGCGGGCACTGGCCGGCCATCAGCTGCCCCTCCAGCGGCACCGGGACCCCCGCTCGCTCCGGTTGGGAGGGCGGGCGCTGCCGCTGTGGTTGGTGGCCTGGCAGGCCCGGCCGCCTCTGGGCTAGGCAGCTGGGTGGTGGTCGTTGCAAGCCGTTCCTGGCGACCTGCTTGGGTCGGTGGCTGGCCGGTGGGGGGAAGCGGGTCGGCTGCGCGGGAGGATGGGGAGAGTGCAGCCGTCCCCAGCTGCCGGGCCCTGGCAGCGGGGTCGACAAGCGGATCGGCCCCACCCCCACCGGCTGCAGCCCAAGGCGGTGGCGTAGCGGGGGGTGTTGTGTCGGCCGCCTGCGCCTTGCTCTGCTCGCCGCTGCCGGTCCCATCTGCTGTCTGGGGCGAGCTGGCTAAAGGTGGAGGCGGGACGGGGGGCTGGCTTTCGCCGCCCGTTTCGCTGCTGCCGGTCCGATCCCCTCCTTTGGCTTTGTGGCCTTCCGACGGAGCGGTCCGGGCCACCGCTTCGGTGAGCAGCCCCGCAAAGGGCTGCGCCGCTTCAGGGGGCGGATCCCCTCTGGCAGCGGACCCTTCAACGGGGGGCCGGCCCACCGGTGCGGCTGCTGGTTGGGGTGGTGCCGATCCTGTCACGCCCCTGTAATCGGCAGCTGCGCAGCGGTTTGAACCGGCCTAACCCCGGAACGCCTTAGCGTTGGCAAGGACAGCGGCGACGTAGGCCTGTGTTTCCGGGATCGGAGGGACGCCGCCTGCTGCCCGGACCGCGCCCGGACCGGCGTTGTAGGCGGCAAGGGCCTCTTCCACGTTGCCGTTGAATTCAGCGAGCAGCTGGGCGAGATAGCGGGCGCCCCCTTCGATCGCTTCGCGGGGGTCGAACGGGTTGGCAACCCCCAGCGAGGCAGCGGTGCCAGGCATCAGCTGGGTGAGGCCGCTTGCCCCAGCCGAACTCTGCGCGTTGGGGTTGAAGCCCGACTCCTGCTCGATCAGGCCGAACAGGAGCGCCGGTTCGATGCCGTAGCGGTTGGCGGCTTCGACGATCAAAGGGGCGTAGGGGGCGGCGCCGGTTTCCGCGATCCGCGTCTGGGAGAGTTCAGAGGTGGTCGTGGGGAACGGTGGTGTGCCGCCGGTGGGCGCCGGTTGGTAGGCAGGTGGCTGGGGGGAGAAGGAACTTTGAGCAAGGGCGGAGGGTGGGGCGGCGGCAGCGAAGGCCGTAGGCTGTGGTTGGGCTTGGGGAGGCGGCGGGGCCGCCGGGACAGCGACGACCGCGGGTGGGAGTTCGCCGGCCTGGGCCCGCGCTAGCTCGGTGGCGAAGGCCCGCGCTTCGCCAACGGTGCGGACCGCTGCAGCCCGGCTCGCGAGCGCCTCGAGGGCAGCGACCGTAAGCTCGGTTTGGCCAGGGCCTTGGTTGGCCCCGAAGACCCCTTCAACGGTCATCCCGCTTTACGCCGCCCCGCAGCGATCTCGTCTAGGAGGGCCGTTTCCAGCCGCGCCACCTCCCTGCGGTGGCGGTTCAGGCGACGGGCGCGGAGCCGCTCCAGCATCTGCTGCTCTTGGGCGGAGCGAGCAAGGAGCTCCCGGCGGGCCTGGGCCTGGGCTTCGGCCGCTGCAAGGTCCGCTTCCCGCTGCGCCCGTTCCCGCTCCACCCGCTGGCGATAGAGGTCGACCGCTGCCAGTTCGCTGCCATCTACAGGGCCTTTAGCGAACAGCGACCGGGCCTGCGAGGCCGCCCCAGCAAGCTGGCGATCGGCCTGGGCAAGCAGCTCCTCCCGGAGGGCTTGATCGGCTAGGGCGACGGCAAGGTCGGCAGCAGCGGCAAGCTTGCGCTGTTCCCGGAGCCGGCGCAGCCGTTCTAGCTGGAATTGGAAGCGGCGGGTTGCCACGGCCCGTTAATCGACAGCGGCTAGCTGCCTTGAAGGCTCGGGTGGGTAGCAACGGGCCGGTTCCCAACGCCGCGATCGAGGCCAAACCACGCGGTCGAAGAGGACCGCTTGTCCCCTTGCTAGCCTGCCACGGCGGCAAGGCGAGGGCGGTTTGTGGTTGAGGCGGGGCGAGGGGCACCGGCACTAGGAAGTTGCCACTAGGAAGTTAGTAGGAGAGGTTTGGGAGCGGCGGAACCGCTGTCTCCCGCTGTCCATCGACCTCTTCTGGCTCACGGGCCTGGTCCTGGGCAGTCTCTAGGGCCTGGGCAAGGGCGACCAACCCCTGATCCGCCTCGGCGATCGTGCTTGCTTCGCCGACCGACTGGCAGAGGTATCGCTCGATCGCCTCGCGGTTCGCCAGGGCGGCGTCGAGAAGCGGGTCGGTACCGCTGCGATAGGCGCCGATCGCTACCAGGTCTTCCTTCTCCCGCAGCCTTGCAAGGGCTGCGCGCACCGTCCGCGCTGCCGCCTCCTGGCGAGCGTCGACCAGCTGCCCCGTCAGCCGGGATACGCTCTGCAGGACGTCGACGGCCGGGTAGTGGCCTGCATGGGCGAGGTCCCTGCTCAGCACCACATGGCCATCGAGGATCGCTCGCGCTGCATCGGCGATCGGCTCGTTCATGTCGTCGCCGTCGACGAGGACGGTGTACAGCCCCGTGATCGAGCCGCAGGCGTTGTTGCCGGCCCGCTCCAGCAGCTTCGGCAGCAGGGCAAAGACGCTGGGGGTGTAGCCGCGGGTTGCAGGGGGCTCGCCGATCGCCAGGCCAACCTCCCGTTGGGCCATCGCAAACCGGGTTAGGGAGTCCATCATCAAAAGGACGTCAAGGCCGAGGTCGCGGAAGTACTCGGCGATCGCGGTTGCTGTGAAGGCGGCCTTGATCCGCACCAGCGCCGGCTGATCCGATGTGGCAACGACCACCACCGAACGGGAAAGCCCCTCCTGAAGGTCCCGTTCGATGAACTCCCCAACCTCCCTGCCCCGCTCCCCGACCAAGGCGATCACGTTGACGGTGGCGCTCGAGGAGCGGGCGATCATGCCCAGGAGGGAGGACTTTCCCACCCCCGAGCCGGCAAAGATCCCTAACCGCTGCCCGCGGCCGCAAGGGATCAGCCCGTCCAGCACCCGCACCCCTAGCCCGACCCGCTCATTAATCGGCCGGCGGCTGAGCGGCTCCGGAGGGGCGGCTTGGGTGGAGCGGAGTTCAACCCCCTCTCCGCGCGACGGCAGCGGTCCGTTGCCGTCCAGGGGCCGACCGAGGCCGTCAATCACCCGGCCTAGGACGGCGCTCCCAACCGGGATCTCGAACGGCCGCCCGGTCGCCGTTACCCGTCTTCCGGGACCGATCCCCTCCAGCTCCCCAAGGGGCATCAACAACGTGCGGCCGCGGCGGAAGCCGACGACCTCGGCCGGCGTCGGCGGTCGGCGGCGCCCAGCGTCGATCAGACAGACCTCTCCCACCTGGGCGCGGAGACCGGTGGCCTCGATGATCAAGCCGATCAGCTCGCTGACCCGACCGTGTTGCCTTGGCAGCGCTGCGCCGCGGACGGCTGCCAGTGCCGGCGCAAGACCCCCCATCGACCTTACCCGGCAAGCTCCCGTTCGACGATCTCGCGGGCACGGGCGAGCTGGGCAGCAACGGTCGCCTCGAGGTCGCCCTCGCCTCCCCGCACGATCACCCCGCCCCTTTCGACCCGCCGCTCCCCCTGGAGCTCGACCTGTTCCAAACCGCCAACTTCGCTCTGCAGCGTGGCAAGGGCCGCTGAGACAAGGGGGAGATCCTCGGGGTTGAGAAGCAACGCGATTCCCCGCCGCTCTTCGCTTTGGCGCAGGGCACCCCTCACCACATCGACGATCCGCTCTGGTTCCACGGCAAGGGCGCCGGCGACGACCTTTTCAGCGATCAGGAGGCCTAGCTCAGCCGCTTCCCCAAGCAGCTCGGCTTCCCGCTGCTCGCGGAGCTCGCGAAGCTCGCTTGCCGCCTTGGCGAGCAGTTGGACCGCCGCCTTTAGATCGGCCTCTCCCGCCTCAAAGCCGGCTTTGTAGCCGGCCTCCCGGCCCTCCGCTTCGGCCTTGCTGCGCAGCAGCTCAGCTTCCTCCTTGGCGCGGGCGAGGATCCGCTCGGGGTCGTCGGCAGCGAGGCCGGCTGTCGGCTCGAGCGGGGCGAGTTCGTAAGGGAGGGGGGTCCCCATCCCTTACCTCACGGTTGCCTCGAGGCTGTCCTCCGGCCTCGGCACAACGATCGCGCCGGCTTCCTCGAGGCGGCGGACGACACCAACAATCCGGCTCTGCGCCGCGTCGATCTCGCTCTTGCGCTGGGGCGGTAGCACTTCCAGTTCTTCCTTGAGCATTTCCGCCCCCCGCTCCGACATGTTGGCGAAGATCCGCTCCTTGACCTCCTCCGGCGCACCCTTCACCGCCAGCACGAGGTCCTTCTGGTCGGCCTCCCGCAGCACCTGCTGGAGCGCCCTGTCTTCGAGCTTCACAAGGTCCTCGAAGACAAACAGCCGGGAACGGACGTCCTCGGCTAGCTCCTCGTCTGAGCTTTTCAGGTAGTCGAGGACCGCCCGCTCCACCGCCCGGTCGCTGTGGCCAAGGATTTCCGCGAGCGCCCGCACCCCATCGGCGGAGGCAAAGCCTTCCTGCTGGTTGGCTGCGGTCAACCGCTGTCTTGCCAACTCCTCGATCTGCCTCACCACCTCTGGTGCGACCTCGCCCATGCGGGCGATCCGCAGCGCCACGTCGGGGCGGAGCTGCTCGGGAAGGCGGGCCAGCGCCTGGGCAGCGTGGCCCGGGTCGAGGCTTGCTAGGACCAAGGCGATCGTCTGGGGTGCCTCGTTTTGGAGGAAGGCAGCAACCCGCTCCGGCGGGGTATGGCGGAGCTGCTCGAAGGGCCGTCGCTCCTGGTTGTGGTTGACCCGTTCCAAAAGCTCCGTCGCCCTGGTCTCGCCAAGGGCCTTGGCAAGCACCAGCTGGGCGAGGTCTGCTCCCGCAGCTACGGAGCCTTCGCGAGCGGCCTGGGCAAGCTCCTCCATGATCGCCTCTGCGGTCCGTTGGGCGACCGATTCGAGGCCGAGCAGCTCCGCCGAAAGGGCTTCGACCTCCTCCTCGCGAAGGTGGGAGATCACGTTGGCGGCAAGCTCTGGGCCGAGGGCGGCGAGGACGATCGCCGCCTTGCGGCGACCGGTAAGCGGCTGCTCGGTGGGAACAGGGAGATCGGTTGCCACTTACTCCTCCTGATGCATCCAAGCCCGGAGCTGGTTTGCAAGTTGCTCGGGGTTATTAGCCGCCAGCTGCTCGATCTGCTCCCGGCTGGAGAGGGGGACCGACGCTGCCTCGCCGGCTCCCGCCTGGCTGCCGGTAGCAACGTGCCGTTCCAGCTCAGCAAGGGGCACCGGACCCTCCAGGTTGCGCAGCCACGGCGGCTCGGCGGGGATCGGCTCCTGCTCCTTGCGCCGCAGGAAGCGGGTGGTGAAGAACAGGAAGACGCCGGCTGCGATCAGCGCCAACAGGTCCTTAGCGTAGGAGAGGAGCGGCGAGGAGCCGGAAGGTGGCGCACTCGCGGCTTTTGAGAACGCCATCTGGCCGATGTAAAGGGTGTCGCCCCGCTTCGGTTCGATCCCGGCGGCGTTAGCAACGGCTTCCCGAATCGCCGGCACGGCGCTTGCGGGAACGGAGCGATCAACGAGGACAGCGACGTGCTCTCGCACCACTTCCCCTGGGGCGACCGTGGTGTGGGTGATCGTCTTGTCGACGCCAAGCGTCGCCGAGGAGGCTTCGTGCTTGTAGTTGGACCTCCCGCCGCCGGTCTGGCCGTAGCCGGGGATCGCTGCCGTGCCGGCGGTCCCGCCGGCCCCGCCGGTCCCTTGGAGGGTCTCGTTTGTCTTCGTTTCCTGGAGCGGCACCCCGGTTTTGCCGTAGGTGAGCTGTTCCTGGGTGGTCTTGTTGACGTTCAAGGTGGCGTAGACCTGGGCCTCAGCCTTGCCGGGACCAAGGGTTTGCGCGAGCATCGCATCGATGGCGGAGTCCATCTCCTGGTCGTAGCGCTGCTCGGCGGCGAGCTGGGAGGCCGGTTCCCCCCCTTCCCCGCCTTCCGCTGAAGGCCACAGGAGCTGGCCATCCGGTCCGGTGATCGTGACGTTGGAGACCTTCAGTCCCGGCACCGAGGAGGCGACGAGGTGGGCGATGCCGCGCACCGTTGCCGGTTCCATCGCTCCAGCGCCGGAGATCAGGACAGCAGCGGAGGGAGGCACCTGGTTTTCGGCGAACAGCTGGTTCTGCGTGTTTGGAAGCACCAGCTCGACCTGGGCGCCGGTGATCCCTTGGATCTGGTCGATCGTCTGGGCGAGTTGGCCTTGGAGGGCGCGCTGGTAGTTGACCTGCTGCTGGAAGGGGGTTTCGCCGATGCTGCTCTTGTTGAAGAGGTTGAACCCCTGCTGGTTGCCTTCAAGGAGGCCGGCAGAGGCGAGAGCAAGCCGCGCTTGGGCGGTCTCGTTGGACGGGACGGCAAGGGCGGTTCCGTTGTTCTGAAGCTGGTAGCTGATCCCCTTCTGGTCGAGGGCCTGGGTCATCTTTGCCGTCTGGGCCGGTTCGAGGCCGGTCAGCAGCGTGGTGTAGGAGGGGGCGGAGACCAGCTGGAGCAGCATGTAGAGGACGAGGATTGTGGCGATGGCGCCGCCGACGACAAACAGCCAACCGCGGACGGAAAGGCGGGAGAGGGTTTGGCTAAGGGATCCCATCACTAAACCTGGGTCTGCATCAGGTCGTTGATCGCTTCGGTGGCCTTGTTCCGCAGCGCCGCAGCCAGCTGCATCTCAAGGAGTCCGTTTTGCACTTCGACGATCGCCTGCTCCGGGTTGGTGGTGGTTCCGGTCGCCACTTCCACCGAGGCAGCGCTGGCCGCCCTTTGGCCGCTTTCAAGCTGGTTGAGGGCGTTCTTCAAAGCCGCGCCGAAGGTCCCTTCCGAGCCACCCTTTGTCGTCCCTTCGACGGCTGGGGTGGAGAGCAGGGAAAGAGAGCCTTCGATCGGTCCAAGTGGTGGGATCGTCACTTCAGGAGGGAGAGGGTCGAGTTGTACATGTCCTTTGCGGTCTGAATCGCGGTCACGTCGGCCTCGTAGGCGCGGGACTCAGCGATCAGGTTGGTCATTTCGGTGACCGGGTTGACGTTCGGCAGCTGGACGTAGCCCTGGGCGTTGGCTTCTGGGTTGGAGGGGTCGTAGACGAGCTGGTTGGGAGTCGGGCTTTCGACGATCCCGGCGACCGCAACCCCGCCGCCGACGATCCCGCCCACCGCTCCTGGTTCTTCCGGGCTAGCGGGTTGGGCGGCCGGTTGCGCTTCGAGCAGTTCCCCTTCAGCGCCGCGAAGCGCGGAGGCGAAGCTCGTGGAGGTAACGGCAGTAGGCACCTCTGCAAGGATCACTTCCTGGCGACGGTAAGGACCGCCGGCAGGGGTGCGGGTGGTCTGGGCGTTGGCGAGGTTCTCCGCGGTAACGTCCATCCGCAGCCGTTCGGCTGTAAGGCCGCTCGCTGCGATTTCGATCGCTTGGAAAAGTCCCATCGTCAGATTCCGATCGCTGCTCTCAACGTTTCGTCGTGGGCGTTCAGGAGCCCTGAAAGGGTCTCGTAGTCGAGGCCGTTTTCAGCCAACTGGGCCGCTTCCCGCTCCATGCTCACCCCGTTGCCGTTGGGGGTGGCTTGGGCCAGTTCGACTTCCGGCGCGTAGTTGACCGTTTCCGGCGGTTCACCGTTGGCAACCGCTTCCCGTAGCGCCGCCTGGAAGTTCAGCTGGAGCGGCTGGTAACCAGGGGTTTCGGAGTTAGCGAGGTTCTGGGTGAGCACAGTCTGGCGGGTCCATGCTCCCCGCATCGCGCTCTCAAGGACTGCCTGGATCGAATCGAGGGTGGGCATCCGGCTCGATTAGGTGATCGACAGGGAGGGGGCGATCTTGAGCCGCTAAGCGTGGCGGTCCACCCTGCGGCCCTGGCCGTGGTCGCCGCGGCGGTATAGGCCGTTGAGGAGGCGGCGGGTGCGGCTCTCTCTGACCTCCCCTTCAAGGCGGCGCTGGAGCTCCCCAAGCCGCTTTCCGGTCTCGGAGAGCAGCACAGCTGCCCGGCGCAGCGTCGCCTCGGCCTCCGGCGGCGGGGTGTCCGGCAGGGAATCTGCAAGCCGTTGCCAGGTCGCCTCAAGGGCGGCAAGGGCCTCGAGATTGCCCGCTTGGGCGAGCTGCAGCTGTTGCTCCAGGAGGGCAACCAACTGCCGGTAAGGTCCTGTTGCCCCAGCTTCGCTCACCGCTCGGCAACCTGGCTCCAAGCGTCCCGCAGCTCCCCTAACACCTTCGCTACAGCTTGGACCTTCTGGGGGTCAAGGGAGAGCCGTGCCTCGTTGAGCTGGCGCAGAGAGAAGGCGTAAAGGCCGTGGAGGTGGCCTGCAAGCTGGGGATCCGGTTCCTCTTTGAGGATCGAGTCGAGGTAGCGGATCACCCGTTCGGCCCGACGCAACGCCTGGTGGGCCCGCTCGATCCGCCGCTCGGCAAGGGCCTCGCTAGCGCTGCGCAGGAACCGCAACGCCCCGTCGTAGAGGTGGACAAGGAGCTGCTCGGGGGTTGCGGAAAGGATCTTGTTTTCCTTCAGCTGCCGCCCGTACGCGGTGGACCTTGCAAGGGGTGTGCTCATCGCCCCGGTGATCGGATCCCGGTGGCCGGCCTTAAGGCCACAACGCTAGACGGACCGATACCTCCAACCGCGATCCACCACGTTGGGCTCGTCCAGCGGCGCCCCCGGTGCCCGAGGGCCTGCTTAGAAGAGAACCCCGGGCCCGAGCTTGGCGAGCTGGGCGGTGACGTAGGCGTCCTGGCTCTTCAACCGGCCAACGGTCGTTTCCATCGCCAGGAACCGGGCTTCCAGCTGGTGCTGGCGGAGTTCCAGGGTTTCCTTAAGGTGGGTTGCAGCGGTGCCAAGGCTGCGGACCTGGCCTTCATCGCCGCCGATCCGGGCGGAGAGGGTGCCGGCCGGGCCGGCATACCCTTCGATCAGGTTGCCGAACCGGGTTGCGAATTCGAAGAGCAGTTTATGCACGCCTTCCGGGTTGGCGCGAAGGGCTTCTATGAGCTTTCCTTCTTCAAGGCTCAGCCTCCCTTCGATCGCTGACTGGGAGGGCGGGGCGGTGCCACTTGGTTGACCGCTTGATACGCCGATCTGGCTGAGGTTGGAGAGGGTTGAGGGAAGTCCTGGGATCGGGGTGTAGATCTCCTGGCGGAGCGAGGCTTCCATGCCGAGCAGTTCGGCGTCGCCGAAAAGCGATCCCTTCCGGTATTCGGCCTCGGCTGCGAGGTTCGGCTTCGGCTTGGTGTTCAGTTCACCGTCCACCGTCTGGAGGACGGTGTTGTAGGCGGAGATGAAGTTCTTTACAGCTTCTACAACCTGCTTAGAGTCTGGTTCCGGGGGTGAGATCGTCACCGTTACCCCGGTGGTTGGGGTGAGGCCGCTGAGCGTGAGCGTTACCCCTGCGATCGCTTCGGTGAGGACGTTGCTCCGCGAACTCCCTTCCTTGCCGTTAATCGAATAGGTGGCGTTGCTACCGGCGTAGGCGGAGCCGGTCACTTCGGTCAACACCGTGCCTCCTGAGACGGTGATGTAGGAGCCGCTCTGCAAGCCGGTTTCCCGCTCCGAGAGGACCAAAGTTTCGGTGCCGGAGGTGGCTGCCAGCAGCTTCAGTTCGCTGTCGCCGTTGATAGCAGCAGCCAGTTCGCCGAGCGTCTCGCCGGCGCGAACCTTCAGTTCGTGGCCTTCGATCGTGATCGCCGTTTCAGCGGTTGGGCTTTTGAAGCTAAAGGACCGTTGGGCAGCCGTTGCAAGCTGGCTGACGACCACGGTGTAGGCGCCCGGCGGAGCGGTCCCGGTTAGCGTAGCGCCGACGACGGAAGGGTCGGAGGAGGTTGCGGTTTGAACCGTCTGAAAGAGGAGGGGTGAGCGCAGTTCCTCCGTTGCCAAGGAGAGCGACTGGAGGGCGGTACGCAATCCGCTCAGCGCCTGCTCCTGGGCTTCCAGGACCGTTTTTTCCGCTTCGAGGCGGTGAAGCGGCCTCCGTTCGATCGCCATTAAGGCGTTGATGATTTCCTGGGTATGGAGGCCGGAACCAACGCCTTCGAACTTGATCGGTGGTTCAATCCCACTCACCGTTCCTCCAACTGCAGTTCGCCGCTGGCAAGCCTTACCACGTCGGCGAGGGAGAGCCGGCGCTCGGCTCCGTTGGCGGTTCGAACCGTTGCCCCGCTCTGGGAGAAGGAGATCGTTGTCCCGCGGCTCGTCAGCCGGTCCCAGATCTGCCCGGCCACTGCGATCTGGTCAAGGAGTTCGGCCGGCGGCTCCGGCGGGATCGTGTCAACGAGGACCGCTGCGTCCGTGGTCTGCGGAGGGGGAGCCGGACGGGCGCTGCGACCGACCGCTGCAGCCTGCTCGACCGCCGTCGCTGATTCGGTAGATGGGATCTGTGCGCCGCTCATCTGCTCGCCTATCCGCTCATAATCGGATTGGTTCGCGCACCCTTTAGGGCGCCTGGCCCAGCTCCGCCAGGACCGCCTCGGCCCGCCGACAGGAGCGGTCCCGAGCGAGCGCCTGGCGGGCCAGCTCCTCGGCCTGGCTGGAAAAGCCGGTTCGCAGCGCCACCAGCGCCAGCCCGGCGAGGTCGTTGGGCTGGGGGCGGTCGGCGCAGAGGGTAAGCAACTCCCGTGCCGCCGAGCGGTAAAAGCCGGTCTGCAGATAAAGCTCGGCAAGGGCGCTTCGCCGCTCGCGCTGCGTCTCGATCGCCTCTCCGAGGGCAGGCAGCAGGTGCTCGAAACGGTCGAAGCGGCGGAGCTCCAACAGGCGCTGGAGGAGGGAAAGCAGCGGCGGCGCTGACTCCTTCCCGAGGCGGGGCAGCTCCCCTTTGGCAAAGGCCCGCTCCCAGACCGCCCGCTCCTCGGGCGGCAGGGCCTGCATAGCGGCTGCTGGAAGCCGGGGATCGTCCCCGAGCAGCGCGATCAAAAGCTCGAGCCGTGCGGCTGCCGGGTCGGTCTCGGTCAGCTGCAGTGCCTGGCGGGCCTCCGGGAGCCTTCCGGCTGCAAGCCGCAGCTCGGCAAGGGCGAGCGCTGCCTCCCGGGCGGACGGTTCGGCTGCGAGGACCTGTTCGTACTGGCTTTCGGCGAGCTCCCGCTCCCCCGTTTCCGCCAGCGCGGTAGCGGCCATGAACCGGACCGGCGCCGAGAGATCGCCGACGGCGTCTTCGAGGTCCGCCAGCGCCTCTGCGCCGGTCTTCCCGAGGGTGCGCAGCGCGCGAATGTAAGGGGCAGCGGCTTCGCTGTAGTGGGGGTTTTCAGCAAGGGCGGCCCGAAGTTGGGCGGCGGCCGGCTGGGCTTCCCCCCCTTCCAGCCGCAAGACGCCAAGGAGGGTCCGGGCAAGGAAGCCGCTCGAGCCGGCGGAGACCGAGAACTGCCGTTCCTGGTCGCCGAGGGCGAGGCACCTCTCCGCGGCAGCGATCGCCGCCTCCCGTTCACCAAGCTCGGCCCGTGCGCGGGCGAGGCGGAGCAAAAGCTCGGCGTGGTCGGGAAACCGCAGCAAGGCGGCTTCCCCTTGCCGGACCGCCTCGCGGAGCTGGCCGCGGCGGATCAACAGCAGCACGTACCAGCTGGCAAGGGCGGGTGCAAAGGGGTGGCTGAAGCCCTCCGGTTCCTGCTCCAACAGCTCCCACGCCCTAGCGAGGTGGCGAACCGCCTCCTCCTCTTGGTCCCGTGCGGCGTAGGTGGTTCCAAGGTTGAAGTGGAGGAAGGCGTCGTCCCGGCCTTCTTCCCGCTCGAGCTCCAACAGCCTTAGGTTGCGGTCGGCCTTGCGCCGCGGTACAAGCACCTCCTGGAGGTAGCCGAGGTGTTCCAACCGCACCGAGCAGCGGACCACCTTCTCCGGGAGGTCGCAGGGAAGGGCGGGTGCGATCTGCTCGTGGAGGCGGCCCCGAAACCGGTAGGAAGGCCGGTTGCGCAGCAGCCGCAATGCGTCGTTTGCATAAGCGGTCCCCGAACGGCGGCTGCCTGTGAGGTTGTGCTCCCGCAGGTAGAAGGCCTCCCGCCACCGCTCGCCGAGCAGGCGACGGAGCCGGTCTTTGTCGTCCCGATGGAGCCGCTCGTCGGCGTCTATGTAGAGGATCCAGTCGCCCTGGGCCGCCTCCAAGGAGCGGTTACGGGCGGCGGAAAAGGAGTCTTCCCAGGGGACCTCAAGGACCTTGGCGCCGAGCGAGCGAGCGATCTCCACCGTCCTGTCCTGGGAGCCGGTGTCGACCACCACGACCTCGCTGGCAACCCCTTCTACCGAAAGGATCGCATCGCCGATCAGCTCCGCCTCGTCGCGGACGATCATGCACACAGAGAGCGTCATCCCGGGAGCAGGTGCCGCCTGGGCAGCAACGACGCTAGCCCGAGCGGAGAGCCTCCCGACGGCTGGGTGGAGCCGGGGCTCCGGCCGTCCCCGCAGCTCCTTGCGCCGTCCCTTGAGGGCGGCGAGGTTGTTGGTTGCAACCTTAAGGTCGGGGTCAAGGCGGACGGCTGCCTCAAACAGCGCCTTCGCTGCTCCCAACGCCCAAAGCTCATAGAGAGCGACGCCAGCCCAGTTCAAGAACAGCGGCTCGCTCGGCTCCTCTTCTAAGGCCGTTAGCGCGACCTCTGCGGTTGCGGCAAGGGCAACCGGCAGGCGGGAGGTAGGGGTCTGCTGGGCAAGGGCGAAACAGTTCGTGATCAACAGCCGTTGGAGGCGGTAGCGGTCCGGCTGTTCGAGCTCCCTGGACGTCTGTTGCACGAGTTCGGAGAGGCCCCGCAACTCGCCCCGCCGGGCCAACGTGAGGGCGGCCTCCTGGGCCTCCGACCACCGGTCCTCAAAGCCGCCAGGAGTGGTCTTTCCGCCGTCGCGGAGGGGGATCGAGCTTTCGTTTTGTGGTCTCGTCGGAGCGCGCAAGGCCATCGCTTTGTTGATCGGCAGCCGACCTGGAAGTTGAGCCTTTGGCCGAAAAGATGGCTAGGGCCGGAACCGCGGGCTTAAGGGATCCGACGATTGAGCCGATCCGGGCAAGCGACCGGCAAAGTGCCGGTCCCTCGCAAGAGGAATTCGATCCCAGTCCCTTGTCCCTTTGGCCGCGTGATCCGCGTAGCCAATGGACTGTTCCCTCGACGGTTGGAGGAAAAGCATGCAGATCATGGAGAGGCCGCGGAGCCGCCCGACAGCAGCCCAGGCGTTGCGGGTCTGGCGGGAATACAAGGAGACCGGCGACCTGCGCAAGCGGGACCGGTTGATCTTCATGTTCGCCCCGATGGTTAGGTACCTGGTCTACAGGAAGATCAGGGAGATCCCAGCCCAGTGCGAGGTGGACGATTTTCTCTCCTGCGGGATGGAGGCGCTGATCACCTCGATCGACCGTTACGACCCCGCAAAAGGGGCAACGCTCGAGCAGTTTGCGTGGACCCGGATCCAGGGGGCGATCCTCGACGAGCTGCGCCGCCACGACTGGGCCCCGCGCAGCCTGCGCGCCACGGAGCGGCAGATCAACGCCGCCCGCCAAAAGTTCGCCGCCCGCGAGGAGCGGCCACCAACTAAGGCGGAGCTGGCGGCGGAGCTTGGGATCACCCCTGAAGAGCTCTCCCAGCGGCTCGACGATCTCGCGCGGGCCGAAGTTACCTCCCTTCACCAAGCCGTTCACGCCGACGAGGAGGACGGGGAGATCGAGCGGATCGAGACGGTTCAGAGCGACGATCCCTTGGCTGATCCGCTCGCCTGCGCTGAACGGAAGGACCTGCGGGAACGGTTTCGCAAAGCGTTCCGTGCCCTTTCCCCTCGGGAGCGCCAGGTAGCAGTCCTCCTTTACCACGAGGAATGGACCTTGCGCGAGATCGGCGCGCGGCTCGGTGTCTCAGAGAGTAGGGTCTGCCAGATCCACTCCGAGCTTCGCCGCCGGCTGCGGGAGCAGCTGGCCTAAGCGGCTTAAAAAGGGCCGCTGCGCTCCGATCACCTGGGCGATGGATTTCGGCCTTTACATCTCGGCAAGCGGAATGGTCGCCGAGCAGGCCCGGGAGGGCCAGATCGCCAACAACCTCGCCAACGCCACCACCCCTGGTTACAAGCCCAGCGAAGCAAACGTTCACTCCTTCGGCCGGCTGCTGTTGGAGAACACAGCTACCGGCCAGCCGGTCGGAAACTTCTATCTCGGGGTGGAAACCGGCCCCGAATACGTCGACCTCGAACCGGACCCTGTTCACGAAACGGGGCGGCCGCTTGACTTTGCGGTCGAAGGGGAAGGGTTCTTTGCGGTCCGCACCCCCGCCGGCGTGCGGTACACACGCAACGGCCAGTTCGCTGTAAACGGCGAAGGGATCCTAACCGACGCTTTCGGCAACCCAGTCCTCAACCAAGCCGGTGCTCCGATCCGGGTCGGTCCGGGCGGCCGTGTTGCAGCGGCGGAACTGGGACTGTTCCGGCTCGCCAACCCGCTAAAGGCCGGCGAAAACCTCTTCACCGGCGTCCCTGTAGGGCGGGCGAACGGGCGGGTTAGGGCCGGCGCTCTCGAGGAAGCGGGTGTAAGCCCGGTGCAGGCGCTGGTAGAGATGGTCACCGCCTACCACGACTTCCAGGCCGGCCAGCAGGCGATCGCCGCAATCGGCCAAACCCTTCAAGAGGCTGCAACCCAAGTCGGATCGTTGAACGGAGGTTGAGGATGGTCGACGGCCTTTACGCAGCGGCAACCGGAATGATCGCCCAGCAGAGCCAGCTGGACGCGATCGCAAACAACCTCGCCAACCTCCAGACCCCTGGTTACCACAGCGAGCAGCTTGCCTTCACCGACCTCGCCTACAACCGGATCAACGAAGCGGGCACAACCACTACCACCGGGGCAGGCGCAAAGGCCGTTCTGCTCGGCTGGTCGGCCCAGGCCGGGGCCCTGCGGGAAACCGGCAATCCGCTCGACCTAGCGATCGAAGGGGAAGGGTTCTTTGTGGTCCGGGGCCCAAACGGCGAACGGCTGTTGACCAGGGACGGGGCTTTTGCCCTGGACGGCCAGGGCCGGCTTGTGACCGCCGGGGGCCGTTACCTCGAACCGCCGATCGCCCTGCCGCCCGGCACCAAGGCGAAGGAACTCTCGATCTCCCCCGAAGGGGTCGTGCGGGTCGGGGGCAGGCGGATCGGGCAGCTGACCGTCGTTACGGTTACCGCCCCCGAACACCTCCAAGCGGTAGGGGAAGGGAACTTCGCGCCAACGGCCCAAAGCGGCGCCCCCCGGCCGGCAACGGGGGCGAGGATCCGCCAGGGGTTCCTGGAAGGGTCGGACGTGGAAATGGCCGCCGAACTGGCCCAGATGGCCCTTGCCCAGCGCAGCTACCAGATGGACGCCGCGGCCGTCCAGACGGAAGGGCAGATGCTTTCGATCGCAAACCAGCTCTACACCTCGGCATGAACTCCCTGGAACTGATCGACCCCTCCAGCGAAGCCTCTGTGCCCGCCTTTGTCCGGCATGGATCGAAGGCGGTCAAGCAGGCCTGGGCCGAGGGCAAGGCTTTCGAAAGCCTGCTTCTGGAACAGCTTGCATCCTCCCTCTTTGCCGTCGGCGGCCTAGGGGAAGAAGAAGCAGGGGCGGAAGGGTTCGGTCCGGGCGACGGCCTGTTGGACGGGTTAGGGCCGAGCGCCCTCGCTGGGCCGCTGCTCGGCAGTGCACCGCTGGGGATCGCCCGCGCCTTAGCCGAACAGGCAGGTTCTGCAAAAAGCGCGGACGGGAAGGAGAACGATGGCCGCCCCTGAGCGGGAAGAGAGGGTCTTGACCCTTGGTGAGGAGCTGCTTGCCCAGCTTGCCGCCCAGATCGGTTCTGTCGAGCGGATGCTGGAGCTGGTCGTTGAGCAGGGGCAAGCGATCCGGGCTCGCGATCCGCTCAAGGTTGTCCAAACGGTTGGCCTCCTCCAAGGGGAGCTAGCCCACCGTGACCTGTTGGAGCGGCAGCGGCAGGAGCTTTTGGAGCGCTGGGCAACGCTGCTTGGGGTCCCGGTTGGAGGGGTCACGCTGCGGTTGATCTGTAGCCAGCTCCCGGCCGAGCTGTCGGCAAGGGTGCAACGGCGGTCCGCTGAGCTGCGCGGGATGATCGCTCAGCTGGAGCGGGAGCACGCGATCAACAGGGCGTTGCTTGGGGTGGAGCTTGCCTTCCTCGACCACCTCCTTTCCGAGCTTGGCGACGCCGCCCCCGCTGCTTACAACGCCGCCGGCCAGCCACCGCCGGCCGGAAGAACAGAGGACCTACACCTTTTGGACATGGAGGCCTAGATGGGGATACCTACTCTGCAAGGACTGCAAACGGCATTGAGCGGGCTGCTTGCCGGCCAGGAGGCGCTCGACGTGGTTGGCCAGAACATCGCCAACGCCCAGACCCCCGGCTACACCCGCCAACAGGCGGTGCTGGTGACGAACCCCCCGATCACGATTCCAGCCCTTTCGCCGAACAACGGACGGGGGGCGATCCTTGGCACCGGGGTAGGGGTGGAAACGATCCAACGGATCCACGACATCTACGTGGAAGAAGCGCTCCGCGGCGCTACCACCGCCGTCGGTTACGCCAGCGCTGAAGCCCAGATCCTGGAGGCGGTGCAGCGAGGGCTGAACGAACCCTCGAGCGCCGGCTTGGCGACCGCCCTCTCCAACTTCTGGAGCGCCTGGAACAACCTCGCCTCGGCGCCAACCAGCCTTGCGGCGCGGGAAGCGGTGATCGCTGCCGCCAAAGAAGTAACGACGATCCTCCATGGCCTGGCAACCAACCTGCAGGAAGCGCAGGCAAACGCCAAGGCCGCCCTTGCTGCAATCGTTGGTGAAAAGGGCAGCGTCGAAACGATCGCCAAACAGGTCGCCTCGCTAAACGGGGAGATCAAGCTTGCCGTCGAGGCTGGGCAGCAGCCCAACGAACTAATCGACAAGCGGGAAGCCCTTTTGGCACAGCTGGCAAAGCTGGGGACGGTGGTGGTGCGGGAACGGCCGGAGGGGGCGATAAACGTCTCCTTCGCTGGCGCCGAAAAGCCCATTGTTGAAGAAGCCACCGTGAACTGGCCACAGACCTTAGGGTCGGCTCCGGGCGGGGAAGTGGGGGCGCTCCTTGCCTTCACCGCGCCCGGCGCAAGGATCGCGCAGCTGGAAAGCCGGCTCAACCAGGTCGCCGAAACGCTGGCGAAAACGGTCAACGCAAACCAGCCAGAAAAACCGTTTTTCTCCTTTACCGCCGGGGCGGCGGCGGCCACGATCTCAGTTGCCGCAACGGCGGAAACGATTCAAACCGGACCTGCCGGTCAAGCCGGCAACACCGAATACGCGCGGGCGATAGCCGGCCTGCGCGGGGGCGAAGCGGAAACCCTCTACATCGCCTATGTGGCCGGGATCGGGAAGGAAACCGAGGCCGCCCAGAGCGCGCTGGCGCGGGCTGAAGCGGTCCAGGGGTCCCTGGCCAAGGAAGAGCAGACGATCTCCGGCGTTTCGATCGATGAAGAAATGACCAACATGATCAGCCTCCAGCGGGGCTACGAAGCATCGGCGCGCGTGCTCACGGCGATGGACCAGATGCTGGAAACCTTGATCGAGCACACCGGGGTAGTGGGGTTGTAAAGATGGAGCGCATTGCCTCAGCAACGGTCTCCGCAGCGATCCTTGCCGACATCACCCGCTCCTTTGAAGTGGTTCAGCGGACGGGTGAACAGCTTGCCTCCGGGAGGCTGTTCGATGAACCGTCCCAGAACCCACAGGGGATGGCACGGGCCGATGAACTTCAAAGCAGCCTTGGCGGGCTTGAAGAATACGCTGCGAACGTAAGCCACGGCCTCGGTTTTGAGCGGGCCGCTGCCGGCGCCCTAAGCTCGATCAGCGCAGCGGTTCAAAAGGCCCGTCAGGTGATCACCCAGGCCGGGAGCGGTGTCGATAACAAGCAGCAGCTTGCCTCCCTTGCCGAAGTGGTGGAAGGGCTGATCGAACAGGTAAAGGTTGAGGCCGACACCCAGTTCGGCGGGCAGTACGTCTTCGCCGGGACCGCGATCACCACCGCGCCATACTCGACCGGCAGCGAAGACACCTACCACGGCAACGGGGAAGCGGTGGAGGTAACGATCGGCAAGGGGATCACCGTGCCGTTGGGGGCGAACATCGAGGCGCTGCTTGGAAACGGGGCAGCGGCTGGCGATGGAAAGCTGCTTGACGTTCTGCGCACGGCAGCGGCGCTGCTTCGGGAAGGTACCCCGGAAGCCTTGGAACGGCTACGCACCGCAACCTTGGAAGGGCTTAACACCAACGAAGCGACCTTGGTCGACATCCAGACCCACATCGGGCTGGTCACGGCCCAGCTGGAACACACCGAAGCGGCGCTGGAAGCGCTTCGGGACGATACCCAAAGGGCCCTTGCGGAAACGACGGAAGTGAACTTTCCGCGGGCGGCCAGCGAATACGCCGGCCAACAGGTCGCCTACGAAGCGGCGATGAAGACCGGCGCCCAGCTGATCCAGCTTTCCCTCCTCGACTTCCTGCACTGACGATGCCGATCCTCTTCAAAAGCAGCCGGTTTGGAACGGTCGAGCTCTCCCCCGAGCAGCTCCTCCACTTCCCGCTTGGGCTGATCGGGATCCCCGGCACCGCCTACGCCCTGTTGCTGCCTCGAGAGGGGGCGCTCTTTCCCTGGTTGCAGTCGCTCCACGACCCCGGCTTCGCCCTGCCGGTGGTCGACCCAACCCTCCCCTACCCCGAGTTCCAGCTCGTGCTCGACCCCCAGGACGAGCGGCTGCTGGCCGAGCACCGCGGGGAGCGCCGGATCTACGTGACGGTTACCGCGCGGCCCGATCCTCGGAAGACGACGGTGAACCTTCGCGCGCCGATCGTGATCGTCGGCCAAACCGGCTTCCAGCTCCTCAACCTGGCCGAGGGGGCGGAGCTCCGCGCCCCGCTATTGGCGGGGGAGCGGGCGGCTGCCTAGCTGGCAGTGGCCTTGGCGGCGCAGCGGCTGCGCTAAGGGGAGGGAGGTGGGGGAAAGGGGCGCTGGGTGGTGGTCTTCTCCATGGCCTGCTCTGGGGTAGCTGGGCCGGCGGTGGCTAGACGCAAGCCGGCTGCAGGACCTAGCAGGAGAGGGCTGGCGGCAAAGAGCCAAGGCGGCAACTCCGCCTCTACAGGGGAGCCAGCCCTACCCGCCGGTTTTTCCTTGCGCCCGCGATCTCAAAGCCTTGGTTCTCGCCCGGGCCGCCGGCACGGCTGGCGGGTTGGCTCCGGGAAGGTTCCATCGGGCGCTCGGAGAGCGGCAAGCCGAGTTTCGCCGCGCGTCATGCCGATCGCGCAACCGCTGCGGCTCCCTGAGGACCCGAGCTGGAAAAGCGGCTTCCCGGGGATAACCTTTTGCCAATGTTGATCCTTGCGCGGCGGCCTGGCGAGCGGGTTGTGATCGGCGGGAACATCGTCGTCACGGTGATGGAGGTCTCAGGGCAGACCGTGAGGTTGGGGATCGAGGCGCCTGCCGAGACACCGATCTACCGCGAGGAGATCTGGGTGGCGGTGCAGGAAGAGAACCTCGCTGCCGCCGACTCCAACACCGAGGAGGCCGAGCGGGCGTTGCGGACGCGCCAGGAGCGGAAGGAAGACCACGAGGGTTAGCAACGGCCGCGGTTTCAGATAGCATACGCTCGTATGCTGAATCTCTCGGCAGGCACCGGCCCTACCCGTTCCGTGCAGGGGTTCGGCGCCCGCGTGCGGGCACTCCGGGAAGCGGGGGGTCTATCCCTGCGCGAGCTTGCCGCCCGCAGCGGCGTGAGCGCGCCGATGCTCTCCCAGGTTGAGCGGGGGGAGACCAGCCCGACCCTTGCCGTCGCGGAGCGGATCGCGCAAGGGCTTGGACTCCGCCTCTCCGAGCTGTTGCGGCTTGACGAGGACGGGGCAGTGGTCGTCCTGCGCCGGGAGGAAAGGCGGCGGGGCGGGAACCCCTCCCGGGGCCATAGCTACGAGATCGTAAGCGCGCCCGCGCCCGGCCAGCGGGCGGAGCTCTCCTTGCACCGACTGACCCCCGGTGGGGTAACGGGCAGCGCCGACGATCCACCGATCCACGAGCCGGGGGCGCGGGAGGTGGCGCTTGTCCTCAAGGGGGAACTGGTGCTGTGGTGCGACGGAGCGCCGCACCGGCTCCGGGAAGGGGACTCGGTGACCTTCGACGCCGATCTGCCTCACCACTTCGAGAACGACGGCGATCAGGACGCCGAACTGTTGGCTGTGCTGGCTGCAGGTTTGCGCAGGAGCTAGAAAGGGAAAGGAAGCAGATGGGAAAGACGCTGTTCGAGAAGATCTGGGACAACCACCTTGTCGCCAACCAGGGCGACAATGGCCTGCTCTACATCGATCTCCACCTCGTCCACGAGGTAACCAGCCCCCAGGCTTTTGAGGGGCTGCGGCTGGCGGGGCGCCGCGTGCGTAGGCCGGAGTTAACCCTTGCCACCGCCGATCACAACGTGCCTACCGACGGCACTTCGGCCGCCTCCATGATCAAGGACGAGCTCTCCCGCAAACAGGTTGAAACCCTGGAACGGAACTGCCAGGAGTTTGGCGTCCCCCTCTACTCGATCGGCTCGCCCCGCCAAGGGATCGTCCACGTGATCGGTCCCGAGCTCGGTTTGACGCAGCCCGGGATGACGATCGTCTGCGGGGACTCCCACACCTCAACCCACGGGGCGTTCGGTGCCCTTGCCTTCGGGATCGGCACCAGCGAGGTGGAGCACGTCCTTGCCACCCAGACGCTGCCGGTCCGCAAGCCGAAGACGATGCGGATCAACTATAAGGGCAGGCTTGGTTACGGCCTTACCGCCAAGGACCTGATCCTCGGCACGATCGGCCAGATCGGCGTCAACGGCGCCACCGGGTACGTGGTCGAGTACGCCGGGGAGGCGGTCGAAGCGCTCTCGATGGAGGGGCGGATGACGGTTTGCAACATGACGATCGAGGCCGGCGGTCGGGCGGGGATGGTAGCTCCCGACGAGACCACCTTCCGCTGGTTCACCGAAGCAGAGCGGCCAGCAGCGCCGCGGGGAAAGGAGCTGGAGCGGGCGATCGAGATCTGGTCGCAGCTCCGCAGCGACCCGGACGCAACCTTCGACAAGGAGGTCGAGATCGACGCCACCGCCCTTTCGCCGCTGGTCACTTGGGGCACCAACCCGGGAATGGTTGTGCCGGTGACCGGCCGGGTACCCGGACCGGAGCAGTTCGAAGGGCCTGCGGAGCGCAGCGCCGTCGAACGGGCGCTCCAGTACATGGGGCTGGAGCCTGGTACCCCGATCGAAGAGATCGAGGTCCAAAGGGTCTTTATCGGCTCCTGCACCAACGCCCGGATCGCCGACTTGCGGGAAGCTGCGGAGGTGGTTGCCGGCCACAAGGTCGCCCCAGGGGTGCGGGCGATGGTGGTACCGGGGTCGGCCCAGGTCAAGGCCCAGGCCGAGGCGGAGGGGCTCGACAAGATCTTCAAGGAGGCTGGGTTCGAGTGGCGGGGGGCTGGGTGCTCGATGTGCCTGGGGATGAACCCCGACATCCTCGCCCCTGGGGAGCGGTGCGCATCGACCTCGAATCGGAACTTTGAGGGCAGGCAGGGGAGAGGGGGTAGGACCCACCTCGTCTCCCCGAAGATGGCAGCGGCAGCGGCGATTGCTGGCCGTTTCGTGGACATCCGTAAGTGGGAGGTGAAAGGTTGAAGCCGGTAAAGGTGATCAAAGGGGCGGTCAGCCATCTCGACCGCGCAAACGTCGATACCGACCAGATCATGCCGAAGCAGTTTTTGAAGCGGATCGAGCGGACCGGCTTCGGCCGCTTCCTCTTCTACGACTGGGCCCAGGAGCCGGGCTGGAACCTGCCGCCGAACTCGATCCTCGTGACGGGGCCTAACTTCGGCTGCGGGTCCTCCCGCGAGCACGCGCCCTGGGGCCTCCAGGACTACGGCTTCGAAGCGATCGTTGCCCCTTCCTTTGCCGACATCTTTTACACGAACTGCACGAAGATCGGTCTGCTGCCGGTCGTCCTGCCGGAAGAGCAGTGCCGGGCCTTGGCCAGGGCAGGGGAGGGTGAGATCGACCTTGAGGCCCAGGAGGTCCGGTGGCGGGAGGAGGGGGGTAGGGAGGTTGTCGCGCGGTTTGAGATCGACCCCGAGACCAAACGGCGGCTGTTGAACGGTCTCGACGATATCGGCGTCACGCTCGACGAATGCTCGGAGGCGATCGACCGCTACGAGCGCCAACGGGCCCAACGGGAGCCGGCGTTGCCGCGCACGACGGCGTTGTAAGGAGGGTCGGCACCGCCGCGCCCTGGCTGGCCGTTGGGCGGGCAGCGGCCCAACCGGCTTTTAGGCGGCGTGCGCGCCCGCAAAAGGCGGCTTGGCAGGGATCGGTAAGTGCCGTTAGGGGGCAGCGTGGGCTGTTAGGAACGGTGCCTCCTCCAGCGGGCGGCCGCCACCAGAGTGTTGTGGCCGGCGCGCTGGGGCGGCATCTGGGGGCGTCAGCTAGGGATCTTGAGGCCTGGCAGGTCGGGGAGGGCTCCGTGGATCTCCTCGAGCCGTCGCAGGTCGATGCGGTCGGGGTCAGGCCGGTTTGCGAGCCTCTTGAGAGCGACCACCGTGGCGAGGTTAGCGACCCTGATCGGCTGACCGCGCAGCGTCGTCTGTTCGGCGTTAGCGTTTACCGTTGCAAAGTCAAGGGGGGGTACTCCGGCCTTTAAAAGGTCGACCAGGCCGTAGCGGGTGCGGAGCCGCAGATGGTCTGCCTGCGCCGCTTCGCCTGCGGTTAGGGGCCGGCCCGTTGTCGTCCGCACCCCGTCGACCGCCCTTGCAAACCGCACCACCGCCCGGGTTGCCGCCCGATCGGAAGGGATTAGGAGGTCGATGTCTTCTGTGGCGCGGATGTAGCCGTGGTAGATAACCGAGAAACCACCGATCAGCACGCAGGGCAGCCCTGCCGCTTCTGCCGCGCCGATCACGGCAGCGAGGTCAAGGGTTGGGCCAGGGTCATCGCTGCGGGTGCTGCTTGAGGTGGCCATCCCGCACCGCGGCGGCGTAGAGGGCAAGCGCCTCCTGGGCTAGGCGCTCGCCCAGGGCGAGCCGTTCGGCAGGGGTTAGGGACCGGGAGAACTCGCACCGTTCAACGGCTTGCTGGCGGTTGATCTCCGCCCAGCTGCCCCTTTCCTCGGGGTCGCACAAAGAACGGCTTTCCCCCGACGTCCGTGGTTTTAGGCTCACATGAGCAGTATACGGGAGCCACAGTTCCGACCTGCAGGCCCTTGAAGCCATAACCGGAGGGAATGGTCTAGGATCCAACTTTGCATGGCGCGGGGGCGGTACCGGTTACGCCGCCCAGCGACCGGTGCAATCCTTGGCGAGGCGATGAGCACTCTCGATCTGGCTCGTCTGCAGTTCGCCCTCACCACCCTCTTTCACTTCATCTTCGTCCCGATCTCGATCGGCCTCACCGTCTGGGTCGCAATCTGTCAGACCATCCACTACCGGACCGGCAAAGCCGTTTACTGGCGGATGACCCGGTTCTGGGGCAGGCTGATGCTCCTTTCGATTGCAATCGGGGTGGTCACCGGGATCGTCCAGGAGTTCCAGTTCGGGATGAACTGGGAGGAATACTCCCGCTACGTCGGGGACATCTTCGGCGCCCCCCTTGCCCTTGAGGGGTTGGCTGCTTTCTTCCTGGAGTCGACCTTTGTCGGTTTGTGGATGTTCGGCCGGGACAAGCTGAGGCCCGGCCTCCACCTGGCAACGATCTGGTTGACGGCGATCGGAGCGACGCTGTCCGCCTACTTCATCCTTGCCGCCAACTCCTGGATGCAGCATCCGGTGGGGTACGCCCTCAACCACGCCGCCCACAAGGCGGAACTAAGGGATGTCTTTGCGGTGCTCTTTAACCCCTTGCTCTGGCTTGCCTTCCCCCACACCATCTTCGGCGCCCTTTTGACAGGGGGGATGGTGGTGTTGGCGGTGTCCGCCTGGCATCTGTTGAAGGGAAAGGAGGTCGACCTCTTCCGCCGCTCCGCCCGGATGGTTTTGCCGCTACTGCTCGTCACCGCCGTTTTGACGATCGCCTTCGGTGACAGCCAGGCCCGGCTGCTTGAGCACGAGCAGCCGATGAAGATGGCGGCGGCGGAGGCCGTCTACAAGACCGAGCGGGGGGCTGGCCTTTCCCTCTTTGCCGTCGGTCCCTTCACCGCCCATCCAACCCACCTGATCACCAACATCACGATTCCCCACCTCGAGTCGTTGATCGCCACCCTCTCCTGGAACGGGAAGGTAGAGGGCATCGACCAGGCCCAGCATGAAGAGGAAAAAAAGTACGGCCCAGGCCAGTACATGCCGATCGTTGGGGTCGTTTACTGGTCGTTTCGGATCATGGTGGGAGCCGGCTTCGCGCTTTTGTTTCTGGCGTTGGCGGGGACCGCTCTGCTGCGGAGGGATCGCTTGTTGCGCAGCCGACGGTTCCTGTGGCTCTGCGTCCCAGCGGCGGTCCTGCCGATCCTTGCCAACTGGGCGGGGTGGATCTTCACCGAGGTCGGCCGGCAGCCGTGGGTTGTGTTCGGGCTACTGAGGACCAGCGAAGCCCGCTCGCCAAACGTGTCCACTACGGAGCTTGTGGTCTCCCTCACCGCCTACCTGGTGATCTACACGGTGCTGACAGCGATCGGCGGAAGGCTGTTCTGGAAGGAGGTGCGCAACGGTCCCGGAGGCGAGCCGACCGGTGAAGCCCAAGCGCAAGAGGAGCTCTCCCTTGCCTACTAACCGGAATCCCGTCCCCAGCGGAGGTGTTGATGGCAAGCCCCGGCGGCCTTGAAACCCTTTGGTTCGTGCTGCTAACCGTACTTTGGGTCGGCTTCTTTGTGCTAGAGGGCTTCGACTTCGGGGTCGGGATGGTGATCGGCCTGCGGAGCCGGCCGGTTGACCAGCAGCGGGCGTTGATCCACACGATCGGCCCGGTCTGGGACGGCAATGAGGTCTGGTTGCTCGTTGCTGGGGGGGCTACCTTTGCCGCCTTCCCAGGGTGGTATGCAGCCCTCTTTTCGAGCTTCTACTTGCCGATGCTGCTGATCCTGCTCTGCCTGATCCTGCGGGGCGTCGCCTTTGAGTTCTGGGGCAAGGGGGAGAGCGATCGGTGGCGGCGCAGCTGGGAGCTCGTTCTAGGCGGCGCCTCGCTTTTGGTCTCGTTCCTGTTTGGGGTCGCCTTTGCCGACATCGTCGGCGGTGTGCCGCTGAACGCTCACCACAACCTGCGGGGCGGCTTCCTCCAGCTGCTTCATCCCTACGCCCTCTTCGGCGGCCTCGCCGCGATCGCGCTTTTCCTCGCCCATGGCCTCGCTTTTCTCTCCCTACGGACCCGTGGTCCGCTGCTCGCCTCCCTGCGCGCCACTGCCCAGAGGCTGGTCGGTCCGCTCTACCTGCCGGCGGTCGGTTTCCTTGTCTGGACGGCGCTGGATCAACGGCATGGTGGGGTAAAGGTCTCGGCGACCGTCCTCGCCGGGTTGGCGGCGGTCCTGCTTTTGGTCGTGCGGCCGCTGTTCCTAAACGGCAGGGCCGGCCGCGCCTTTGTCGCCAGCTCGCTGGGGATCGGCCTCGCCTACACAGCCCTCTTCGTCTGGCTCTTCCCGGCAGCGCTGCCCTCTTCGGCGCCCCGTGCCCACACCCTCCTGCTCCACGCCGCCGCTGCCAACCACTACGCGCTCGAGGTGATGACCGTTGCAGCGGCGGTCCTGCTCCCGGTTGTGCTCGCCTACCAGGGCTGGACCTACTGGGTTTTCCGACAGCGCCTCGGACCCCAGGACCAGCGGTCGCTTCAAGACAACCGCTCCGCGCCAGCGGGGAGCTAGGGTGGCCGGCTCCCGCCCCCGACCGCCCTTCCTCTCCAGTGCTCTGCAGCTTCCAACCGCCCGCAGGCGGCTGCTTGCCGCCGCCGTTCTTACCCCAGCCGCCGCCGCAGCTGTGGTCGCCCAAGGGGCGGTAGCAGCGGCGATCCTGGCCAGGGTCGCCACCGCAGCGCCGCCCCTTTCCCAGCTCTCGGCGGAGCTGTGGCTGCTTGGCGGGCTGATCGGAGCCCGGCTCCTGCTTTTCTTGGCGGTTGAAGCGCTTGCTGCCTCCGCAGGGGTGCGGGCAGCGGAAGGGCTGCGCCTGCGGCTCGCCGACGCCCTGCTTGTGGATCCTCTGGCGCCGGCGCTGTCCGGTGCAGGCGGGGCGGTCGTGTCCCTGGCAACGGATGGCGCTGAAGGGGTTGCTGCCCTGGTCGGGGGCTACCTCCCCCAGGTTCTTTTCGCCACCGCTGTACCCCTTTTTGTGCTGGCTTACGTCCTTTACCTCGACCCGATCGCCGGCTCTTTGCTGGGTGTGACGGTTCCCCTGCTGTTGCTGTTCCTTGCGCTCGTCGGCCGGCACGCCGCCGAGGCGGCTCGCGAGCGGCAGGCTGCGCTTGGGCGGCTCAGCAGCTACTTCCTCGATCTGCTCAGCGGTCTAGGCACCGGCAGGGCGTTTAGGCGGGAGCGGGTCCAGCGGGAGGCCCTGCGCAGGAGTGGGGAGGTGTACCGGCAGAAGACCCTGGAGACCCTGCGGGCAGCCTTCCTCTCCGCGCTCGTCCTAGAGCTGGCGGCGATGGTGGGGATGGCCCTGGTTGCGGTTGTGGTGGGGGTCCAGCTGGACGGCGGGGAAACGAACCTACGGGTTGGCTTGACCGCGCTACTCCTAGGCCCCGAACTGTTCGGGGCGATCCGCTCCCTCGGCCAGCGGTACCACCAAGGCAGCGAGGGCAAGGCTGCCCTTGCTCTCTCCAGCGAGCTGGAGCGGTCCCTCGAGCGCAGCCGCGGGGGCACGCCCCGGCCGGTGCCGATTGCTTCCCAGGGCGTTTGCCTGAGGTTATCTAAGGTCGCTTTCTCCTATCCGGATCGAACGGAGAAGGTGCTCGCTGGCGTGGAGCTGCGGCTGGAGGAAGGGGAGGTAGCCGTTATCGTCGGCAAAAGCGGCTGCGGAAAGTCCACCCTTGGCTACATTGCTGCAGGCCTCCTTGCCCCAACCGGGGGAACGGTCGGCTGGGGAGCGCCGTTGCTTGCAACGGCAGCCCAAGGTCGAGCGCCCGTTGCGCTGCTCCCCCAACGGCCGATCACCTACAACGCCACGCTCCTCGACAACCTCCGCATTTACAACCCCACCCTCCCGCCCAGGCAGGCCGAACAGCTCTTGGTTGGCGTCGGCCTTGGCGCCCAACTTGCTGAGCTCAGCCTTTACGGGTCAGTAGGGGAAGGGGGAAGGAGGCTTTCGGCGGGGGAGGGCCAACGGCTTGCAATTGCCCGGTTGCTTGCCAGCGAAGCGCCCCTGTGGATCGTTGACGAGCCCTTTGCCCACCTCGAGGAGGAGCTGGCGCTGGAGCTCTTGGAGAGGCTGCTATCCGCAGTCGGGACAAGGACGTTGGTTGTGCTGGCCCATGAAGGGCCCCACCCCTCCGCAGCAAAGCTCCTTGAGCAGGCAGACGCCGTCTACCGGCTCGCCGCGGGCAGGCTGCGGGCGGTCAGCCGCCCGCGGCGCCACCAACGGCTGGGGGTGGTCCCGTGAGCGGGAGGGGGGCGCTTGCGACGATCGCCAAAGCGGGAGCGGCGGAGCGGCGCAGCTACCGGCGCGCGCTCCTTCTCGGCCTGGTTGCGATCGCAAGCAGCTGTGCCTTGCTTGCCACCTCCGGGTTTCTGATCGCGAGGGCTAGCCAAAGGCCCCAGATCCTAAGCCTGCTCGTTGCGATCGTCCTGGTCCGAGCCTTTGCGCTCCTGCGCGCCACCTCCCGTTACGGCGAACGGCTGATTGCGCATGACGGCGCGCTGCGGACCTTGCTGAGGCTGCGGACCTCCCTCTTTGACCGCCTCTCCCAGGTGTTGCCAGGGGGGTTGAGAGGAAAGGCCGGCAGGCGGGCGGAGCTGCTCTCCCGCTACGTCGCCGACGTCGAGGGCCTCCAAGACCTTTACGTTCGAGGCTTCGGCCAGCTGCTGGTGGCCGCCCTGGTTGGTGTGGCCGCCGGCTCTGCCGCTGCCCTGCTGCTGCCCGTTGCAGCCCTCTATTTCCTGGCCCTTTACGGCCTTGGCGCGCTCCTCTGCCCTCTCCTTGCCTACCGCGCAGCGAGCCGGTTTGCCGGCCAAGCCGCCTCCCGACGTGGCCAGTTCGCAAGCGGGGTTGTAGAGGCGGTTGAGGCCGGCACCGAGCTGCGCCTTGCCGGACGGGCAAGGGAGCGGCGGCTAGCCCTTGGGCAGCTCGCGCACGGCCTTGCCCGCGCCGAGTACGGGGACCGCCTCGGCAGCGCCGTCGCTGGCCAGTTGAACGTCGCCCTCTCCGGTTTAGCGGTGCTCGCGCTAGCGGCGGCAAGCGCAGCGGCGGTCCACGCCGGCCGCCTCTCCGGCGTGGATGCGGTCGCCCTCGCGCTGCTTGGCTTCGCCGCCTTCGAGGGGCTAGCCGGCCTAGCCGAAAGCGGCCGCCGGGTAGCCTTTTGGCGGGGCTGCGCGGCGCGGTTGGCAGAGCTCCTTCACGCGCCAGCCCCTTACCCCGACCCCGACCTTCCCGTTGCTCTCAAGCACGACCCTGAAGAGCTCCGGCTAGAGGAGGTCTGGTTCAGCTACCCGGCCGACGGTTCCAAGTCCGCTCCGCTCCTGCGCGGCCTGAACCTCTCGGTGGAGCGGGGCTTGGTGACGGTGCTCTGTGGCCCCAGCGGAAGCGGCAAGACCACCCTTGGCTTGATCTGCGCCCGCTTCCTGGCCCCCGCCCGCGGCACGGTCTGGCTTGGCGGCGTCGACATCGCCACACTCCCTGGCGAGGAGGTCCGTCGCCACGTCCTGTTCATCGAAGAGCAAAGCCACCTATTTGACACCACGGTCCGCAACAACCTCCTGCTCGCCAACCCGAAAGCAACGGAGGAGGAGCTTTGGCGGGCGCTCGCGGCGGTTGGCCTCGCCGGCTGGCTTGCCTCCCAAGACGGGGGCTTAGAGCTGGCGGTGGGTGCGGGCGGCAGCGCCCTTTCAGGGGGCCAACGGCGACGGCTCCTCGTTGCACGGGCGCTGCTGAGCAAGGCCGCCTTTGTAATCGTCGACGAGCCAACCGCCCACCTCGACGCGGACAACGCCGCCTTGGTCTGGCAGGCAATACAGAGGATCGCCCGGGAAGGGAGGGGGGTGCTTGCGATCGGCCACCGTCTCGCCGACCGGTTTCCCGCAGACCGCACCTTCAGCCTGGTGCAGGGGAGGGCGGTGGCGGCGGAGCCCCGATCCGCGCATGGAGACCGAGGTGGTTATGCTCCCGCCGATGTTTGGGCGACGCGCTAAGGGCGGACAGCGGTGGTAAGGAAGGTTGTGTGCCTCCCCGGCGACGGGATCGGTCCAGAGATCATCGAGCCGGCCGTTGCCACTTTGGAACGGGTTGGGGAGTTCCAATTCGAGGAACGGGCGATCGGCGGGGCGGCGATCGATCGCTATGGCGTGCCGCTCCGGGAGGAGGACCTTGAGGCCTGCAAGGAAGCCGACGCGGTCCTGCTCGCTGCCGTAGGTGGACCGAAGTGGGAGACAACCGACCCGGATGCACCTCGGCCCGAGCAAGGGCTACTGGCCCTGCGCAAGGGGCTTTCGCTGTACGCAAACCTGCGGCCGGTGAAGCCGCTAGCTGCCCTTGCTGAGGCCTCGCCGCTACGGCCGGAGCGGCTGCTGGGCGTGGACATGATCGTGGTCCGGGAGCTGACCGGTGGGATCTACTTCGGGGAGAAGGTCCGGGACCGCAACCATGCCTCCGACCTCTGCACCTATACGGTCGCAGAGATCGAGCGGATTGCCCGGCAGGCGTTCCGGATCGCCCGCTCCCGGGTGACCAGCGTCGACAAAGCCAACGTCCTTGAAACGTCCCGCCTCTGGCGGGAGGTGGTGGGCCGGGTCCACCGGGAGGAGTTTCCCCACATCGAGCTCGAGCATCTCCTTGTCGACGCTGCGGCAATGCGGCTGGTCGCCTCGCCCCGCCACTTCGATGTCCTGCTCACCGAGAACATGTTTGGGGACATCCTCTCCGACGAGGCGGCGATCCTCACCGGCTCCCTCGGGATGCTCCCCTCAGCCTCCCTTGGTGAGGCTGGGGAGCAGCGGTGTAGGGGGCTGTTCGAGCCGATCCACGGCTCCGCCCCCGACATCGCCGGCAAAGGGATCGCCAACCCCTACGGGATGGTCCTCTCCGCCGCCTTGATGGTGCGCTACGCGTTCGGGATGGAGGAGGAGGCGGCGGCTCTAGAATCTGCTGTGCAAGGGGCGGTTGAGGCGGGGGTCCGGACCCCCGATCTGGGCGGGGAGGCGACAACCGCCCAGGCGGCGGAGGCGGTTTTGAGCCGTCTCTAGACTGTTTTCACCCGATGCAAACAGCGGCTAAAGCGCAACTTCAAACCTTCGACGGGAGGAGGCGATGAAGCCAACCGAGCTGATTTGGCAGAACGGCGAGCTGGTGCCGTGGGAGCGGGCTACCGTTCACGTCCTTACCCATGGCCTCCACTACGGCACCGCGGTTTTCGACTCGATGCGCTGCTATGAGACGGCGTTCGGCCCGGCGATCTTCCGCAACGTCGACCACCTCGAGCGGCTGCGGCGCTCCGCCGCCCTCTACTACATGGACCTTCCTTACACCGTCGAGGAACTGCGCCAGGCAACCCATGAAGTGGTCCGTGCCAACGGCTTGCGCTCCTGTTACATCCGGCCGATCGCCCATCGCGGCTACGGCACGATGGGGCTGAACCCGCTTGAAGCGACGGTGGAGGTAGCGATCGCAGCCTGGGAGTGGGGCGCCTATCTCGGCGAGGAGTCGAAGGAGCGGGGGGTGCGGGCGAAGGTGGCCTCCTGGCGGCGGATCGGCAGCGGTGCCTTGATCCCTCACTCCAAGGCCTCCGGCCAGTACCTCAACAACGTCCTGGCGAAGATCGAGTCCCTAAAGGCGGGCTACGAAGAGGCGATTCTGCTTGACGAGCACGGCTACGTTTGCGAGGGGAGCGGCGAGAACGTCTTTATAGTCAGGGAGGGAAAGGTGATCACCCCCTCCCAAGCGAGCGGCATCCTAGAGGGCATCACCCGCCACTCCTTGCTTTGCCTTGCAAACGACCTGGGGCTGCCGACCGAAGAAAGGCAGATCGCCCGGGCCGAGCTCTACCTAGCCGACGAGGTCTTCTTGACAGGCACCGCCGCCGAGGTAGTGCCGGTGCGGGAGATCGATGGCCACCCGGTAGGGGAGGGTCGCAGGGGAGAGATAACAAAGCTCCTTCAGGAGGCGTTCGAGGAGGCGATCCGTGGCCGCTCCAGCCGTTACCGGGAGTGGCTTGACGTCGTCGACGTAGCAGAGGCCTCCCCGTCCGCTGTCGAGGAGCCGTCCTCCGCCTGAGCGCGATGGAAAAGATCGAGCTTTACGACGCGACGCTGCGGGACGGGATGGGCGGCGCGGGGATGTCCCTGACCGCCGAGGAGAAGCTGCGGGTTGTCCACCGCTTAGACGAACTAGGGATCGACCTGATCGAGGCTGGATTTCCTGCCTCCAACCCGAAGGAGCGGGAGCTGTTTGCCAAGCTCGCGGGGGCCAGGCTCCGCCACGCCCAGATCGTCGCCTTCGGGATGACCAGGCGGCGGGGGGTGGGGCCAGAGCAGGACGAGGGCCTGGCGGTCTTGAAGGGCGCCCACGTCGGGATCTGTACCTTGGTCGGGAAAAGCTCGGCCTTCCAGGTCGCAAAGGTGCTGAAGGTCAGCAAGCGGGAAAACCTGGCGATGATCAAGGAGTCGATCGCCTACCTGCGCCAGGCCGGCAAGCGGGTCCTCTTCGACGCCGAGCACTTCTTCGACGGCTTTGCCGAAGACCCTCGGTATGCGCTGGAGACGCTCCGCGCCGCCCAGGAGGCCGGCGCCGAGCGGCTCGTTCTCTGTGACACCAACGGCGGCTCCCTCCCCCTTGCCGTCTACAGGGCGGTGGGCGCGGTGCGGGAGGCGCTGCCGGAGGCCAAGCTCGGCATCCACACCCACAACGACACCGGTTGCGCTGTCGCAAACGCGGTGGTAGCGGTGGAGGCCGGGGCGACCCAGGTCCAGGGGACCGTGAACGGAATCGGGGAGCGGACGGGGAACGCGAACCTACTGACGATCATCGCCGACCTCCAGCTGAAGCTTGGCTTGAAGGTTTTGCCGGAGGCAAAGTTGCGCCGCCTTACCGAGCTCTCGCGGTTCGTCGACGAGCTCCTCAACCGCACCCCCGACCCCAAGCAGCCTTACGTCGGTCGCCACGCCTTTGCACACAAGGCCGGGATGCACGCCTCTGGAGTTCGCTCCGACCCCGCCACCTTCGAGCACATCGACCCCGCTTTGGTCGGCAACAAACGGGAGGTCCTGGTCTCAGAGCTGGCCGGCAAGGCGACCCTGCTCCAGAAGGCAGCCGAGCTTGGGATCGAGCTCAGCGAGCGGGACGCAGCGCGCACCGCCGAGCGGATCAAGGAGCTGGAGCACGCCGGCTACCAGTTCGAGGCTGCAGACGGCTCCCTAGAGCTGCTGCTTCGCAAGGAGAGCGGTACCTTCGAGCCGCTGTTCCGGCTCGAGTCCTGGCGGGTAATCGTCGAACAGCGGGAGGACGGAAGCCCTCAGACCGAGGCGACGATCAAGCTCCACGTCTTCGGCGAGGGCGGGCAGAGTCGACGGATCCTCCAGACCGCGGAGGGAAACGGCCCGGTCAACGCGCTCGACAACGCGCTGCGGGCGGCGTTGGCGAAGGTTCACCCCCGCCTCCGACAGATCGAGCTCGTCAACTACAAGGTGCGGATCCTCGACGAGTCGAAGGGGACCGGTGCGGTGACGAGGGTGCTGATCGACGCCTCCGACGGCAAGCGGGTCTGGGGGACGGTTGGGGTATCCGAGAACGTGATCTCCGCCTCCTGGCAGGCGTTGGTCGACTCGCTGGAGTACGGGTTGCTGATCGCGGCAAGCCGCAACGGGCGGGTGGTGCCAGCGACCCGAGCCACGGAGCCGGTCTCCTAAGGCGGTGGCGCAGTCGACGAAGATCCCCCTTGCCCGGCCGCTGCTGGGAGAGGAGGAGGAGCAGGCGGTTCTTGCCGTGTTGCGCAGCGGCCGCCTCTCGCTAGGCCCGCTGCTCGGCGAGTTCGAGGCGGCCTTTGCAGCCTGCACCGGCGCTCGCTACGCAAGCGCTGTCTCCTCGGGGACCGCTGCGCTCCACCTCGCGCTGCGGGCGGTTGGGGTCGGTCCCGGGGACGAGGTGATCACAACCCCGTTCTCCTTCGTAGCTTCAGCAAACGTGATTCTTTACCAGCAGGCAACCCCGGTCTTCGTCGACGTGGAGCCGACAACCCTGAACATCGACCCAACGGCTGTCGCTGCAGCCGTCGGTCCACGGACGGCAGCGATTCTCCCTGTCCACGTCTTCGGCTACCCAGCTGCGATGGCTGCCCTTGAGCAGGTCGCCCGCCGCCACGGCTTGGCGATCGTCGAGGACGCCTGCGAGGCCCTTGGGGCGATCGACGGGGAGGGGGTGCCGGTTGGTGGCCGCGGCAACCCAGCCTGCTTCGGCTTCTACCCCAACAAGCAGATCACGACCGGGGAGGGGGGGATGGTGGTGTGCGGTGATAGGGGCCAGAAGGAGCTGATCGACAGCGAGCGCAACCAGGGACGGGAGGGGGGGATGGGCTGGCTCGAGCACCGTCGGCT
>Ga0167615_1000011_pt1 | contig 75741 bp, 74 predicted proteins | sample BED_Mat_host_9_1_FD_111800 | JGI IMG/M metagenome (GOLD analysis project Ga0167615, IMG submission 111800) | Extremophilic microbial mat communities from Yellowstone National Park, USA - BED_Mat_host_9_15 (v2) (version 2) | ecosystem: Environmental > Aquatic > Thermal springs > Hot (42-90C) >... | reverse complement strand
CCCCCGGGTCTTCTCCGCCGGCGCCGACCTTTCCGCCTTTGGCGCCGACCTTCCGCCGATCCTCAAGCACTTCGGCAGCGAGCGGTTTCCGGAGCTCTTCCAAACGCTGATCAGGTTCCCCAAGCCGACCCTCTGCTCGGTCGGCGGGATCGCCCTTGCCGGCTCCGTTGGGCTTGTTCTTGCCTGCGACCTGGTGGTCGCCTCCAACGAGGCGACCTTTGGACTGCCGGAGATCAACGTTGGCGCCTTTCCGTTCATGGTGATGGCGCTCCTTTACCGCAACGTCCCCCGCAAGAAGGCAACGGAGCTGCTTTTGCTTGGGGAGCGGATCGACGCCCAGACGGCGCAGGAGATCGGGATCGTCAACAAGGTTGTGCCCCCCGACCAGCTTGCCGCTGCCACCACCGAGTGGGCGGAGCGGCTGGCGAGCCGTTCGCTGGCGATCACCAGGCTTGGCAAGGAAGCGATCGCCGCCCAGCAGGACATGACCCTTGAGCAGGGCCTTGCCTACCTGCGCGGCCAGCTCTCCCTTGCGCTCACCAGCGAGGACGCGCAGGAGGGGGTTAAGGCCTTCTTCGAACGGCGCAAGCCCCAGTGGAGGGACCGATGAGCGGGATGGAAGCCCACCTCGAGGAGCTGCGCCGCCGCCGGGAGCGGGCCCTCGCCGGTGGCGGTCCGGAGAAGGTCGCCAAGCAGCATGCCGAAGGGAAGCTCACCGCCCGGGAGCGGCTCGACCTGCTGTTCGATCCAGGGACCTTTGTCGAGCTGGGGATCCACGGCCGTCCCCACTACTCGGTGCCGGCGCTGCAGAACGTCGAGGCTCCCGCCGACGGGGTGGTGACGGGGTTCGGCACGATCGAAGGGAGGCCGGCCTGTGTTGCCGCCTACGACTTCACGGTGATGGCCGGTTCGATGGGGGCGACCGGCGAGCTGAAGGTGACAAGGCTGCGGGAGCTCGCCCTCAAAGAGCGGGTGCCGATGATCTGGCTGCTTGACTCAGCCGGCGCCCGGATCCAAGAGGCGGCCGGCTCCCTTTTTGCCGGGAGCGGGGCGCTGTTTCGGGAGGAGTCGATCATGAGCGGCGTCGTCCCCCAGGTCGCAGCGCTGATGGGGCCTTGCGCCGCCGGCACCGCCTACATCCCCGGCCTTGCCGACTTTGTGCTGATGGTGGCCGGCCGGGGCTCGATGGCCCTTGCCGGTCCCTACCTGGTCAAAGCGGTAACCGGCGAAGACGTAACCCAGGAGGAGCTGGGCGGTTCCCAGGTACATTGCCGGGTCTCCGGGGTCGGCGACCTTGAGGTGGCAAGCGATGAGGAGTGCATCGCTGCGATCAAGCAGTACCTCTCCTACTTCCCCTCCCACTGTGGTGAAATGCCTCCCCGCAGGCCACCTCAAGACCCCCCTGCCGGCGCGGCCGAGGAGCTGCGGTCGATCCTTCCCGACTCCCCCCGTCAGGCCTACGACATGTACGAGGTGATCAAGCGGATCGTAGACGGGGGCGAGTACTTCGACGTCAAGGGCCAGTTTGGGCGGACGATCATCACCTGTCTTGCGCGGATCGGCGGTTTCCCGGTCGGGATCGTCGCCAACCAGCCGAAGCACCTCGGCGGGGTGCTGGAGAACGACTCCGCCGACAAGGCAGCCCACTTCATCAACCTCTGCGATGCCTACTCGATCCCGCTGGTCTTCCTGCAGGACGTCCCCGGGTTCATGGTCGGCCGCAAGGTCGAGGCGGAAGGGATCATCCGCCACGGCGCCAAGATGCTCTACGCGGTCTCCAACGCAACGGTGCCGAAGCTGACCGTGATCATCCGCAAGGCCTACGGCGCCGGCTACTACGTGATGTGCGGCCGGGCCTATGAACCGGACCTGATCGTCGCCTGGCCGACCGCGGAGATCTCGGTGATGGGGCCGGAGGGGGCGGTCAACATCATCATGCGCAAAGAGATCGAAAGCGCAGATGACCCTGACGCGAAGCGGGCTGAACTGGTGGAGGCGGTGCGCCGCTCGATCGATGTCTACGTCGCCGCAGGCAACGCCTTGATCGACGACGTGATCGATCCAGCGGAGACCAGGCAGCGGTTGATCGCTGCGTTGGAGCTTACAAAGGACAAAAAGGTCGACCGTCCCTGGCGACGGTCGGGAATAAGGCCGGTGTAACGATGGCGTTAGAGGACCCTGTGATCATCACCTGCGCCCTATCCGGGGTGCTTGCGAACCGAGACCAGTGTCCGGCGATCCCCTACCTGCCCGAGGAGTACGGCGAAGAGGCCCGGCGGGCGGTTGAGGAGGGGGCGGCGATGGTCCACATCCACGCCCGCCGCCCGGACGGCAGCCCCTCCTTTGAGGTCGAGGACTATCAGGCGATCACCGCAGCGATCAAGGAGAAGGCTGGGGATGTGATCATCAACTTCTCCACTGGTGCGGTGGGGGTGCCGGTTGAGAAGCGGCTTGCCTACCTCGAAGCCTGCCGACCGGAAGTGGCGGCCCTCAACATGGGGTCAATGAACTACGCAAAGTACTCCCCGTCCCGGAAGCGGTTTGTCTTCGAGCTGGTCTTCCAAAACCCCTTTAGCGAAATCATCCAGCTTCTGGAGGGGATGCGGAGGCTCTCGATCAAGCCGGAGCACGAGTGCTTCGACATCGGCCACGTCGGCTCGCTGGGGCCGCTTATCGACCTCGGCTTGGTCTCTCCGCCAGCCCACGTCAACTGCATCCTCGGGGTCCTGGGAGGGATCCCAGCGACAGCGCGCAACCTCGCAGCGATGGTTGAAAACCTCCCTCCCGGCTCCCACTGGTCGCTGATTGGGATCTCCAGGGAGCAGTGGCCGATGGCTGCCGCTGCGATCGCCCTTGGCGGCTCGGTGCGGGTCGGCCTTGAGGACAACTTCTACCTGCCCGACGGGCGGATGGCCTCCTCCAACGGGGACCTTGTCGCCCACGCGCGCAAGCTTGTCGAAGGCTCTGGAAGAACGGTGGCAACCGCCGCCCAAGCAAGGGAGATGTTGGGAATCAAATGATCGAGCGAAACGGAGCAAACGGAACGGAGCTGCCCCTCGCGGGCGTGAAGGTGCTGGACCTCACCCGATTGCTGCCGGGCGGTTTCTGCACGCTGCTTCTAGCCGACCTTGGCGCCGAGGTCCTCAAGGTCGAGGACACCGGCCCAGGCGACTACCTGCGCTGGACCCCGCCCCTCTACGACAACGGCCCCCAAGGGGCCTCCTCCGCTGCGTTCATCGGCCTTAACCGCAACAAGAGCTCGTTGAAGGTCGACCTGCGCAAGGAGGAGGGCAAGGAGGTCTTCCTCAAGCTGGTGGAGCGGTTTGACGTCCTGATCGACTCCTTCCGGCCGGGGACCTTGGAGCGGCTTGGCCTCCCCTACGACCTCCTCCGTGAGCACAACAAAGGGCTGATCTGGTGCACGATCAGCGGCTTCGGCCAGGAGGGGCCGCTGCGGGACCGGGCCGGCCACGACATCAACTACCTCGCTACCTGTGGCCTGTTGGCGTTGAGCGGGGAGCAGTACGGTCCCCCCGCGCTCTCCGCCGGACAGATCGCCGACCTCGGCGGGGGCGCGCTGCTTGCCTGCGTAGCGATCCTTGCTGCGCTGCGGGAGCGGGACGGCGGCAACGGCAAGGCAGGGTCTGGGGAAGGGCAGCGGATCGACATCTCGATGACCGACGGCGCCCTCTCCTGGTTGACGATGGTTTCCGCCTCCTACCTGTGCGACCGCAAGCCGCGGCGGCGGGGCGGCTTGGAGCTTGGCGGCGGGTTGATCTGCTACCGCGTCTACCGCTGCGCCGACGGCTATGTCGCCCTTGGCGCCTTGGAGCCGAAGTTTTGGCAGAGCTTCTGCGAGGCGGTAGGGAAGGGCCATCTCGTCTCCCACCAGTTCGACCGGCCTGGCTCGCCAGCCCACCGGGAGCTCGAGGAGCTGTTTGCCACCCGGACAAGGGAAGAGTGGGCCCGCCTTGGGGAGGAACGGGACTGCTGCCTGTTCCCGGTCCTAGAGCTCGAGGAGGCGCTGGAGAGCGACCACGTCCAAGAGCGCAACCTTGTGATCGAGCAGGAGCAGCCTGGGTTGGAGAGGCCGGTCCAGGTACTTGGTCCCCCCTTCAAGCTCAGCCGTACCCCTCCCAACCCCCACCGCCGGCCGGCGCCGGGGCCGGGGGAGCAGACCGAGGAGGTCTTGGCCTGGCTTGGCTACCGCTCTGATCAGATAGCAGCCCTCCAGGCCGCCGGCGTGGTCGTCGGCGCAAGCCCAACCGGCGCCAAGGCAGGGTCTTAAAAGAAGGGCTGAAAAGAAGGGCTGCTGGGCCGGCAGGCCGCTGCGCTGCCGCGCAGCTTGCTCCTTGCGTTGGGTTCTCTATGCTCCCACCATGACGAGGAAGTGGGGAGGTGAGGGCCCGTCGCCAAGCCGGTTTGGGCCAACCTTTGGCGGGAGGGAAGGTGGCTGACCTTTACGTCCTAACCGCCGTTGGCAGGGACCGGCCGGGGATCGTCGCGGCGATCAGCGGCGTGCTGGTGGAGGAGGGGGTGAACATCGAGGACTCCCAGATGGCGATCTTGCGGGGCCGGTTCTGCATGCTTTTGATCCTTGCCGCCCCGCCCCAGGTCGGCCGTGCCCGCCTCCACCAAGCCCTCGAGGCGGTTGGCGAGCGGCTGGGCTTAGACGCCGTTGTCCTTGCCCCCTTAAGCGGTGGGGAGGAGGAGCAGGGGGCTGAGCCGTCCTGCCTGATCACCGTCTACGGCGCGGACCATCCAGGGATCGTCCACGCCGTTACCTCCCTCCTTGCCGAAAAAGGGGTGAACATCACCGACCTGCAGACCAAGGTCGGGGGGGAGCAGGACAACCCGATCTACGTGATGTTTATCGAGGCTGCCCTCCCGGCCGGCCTCGACCCGGAGGGGCTTAGCAGCGCTTTGGCTGGGGTGGGCGAGGAGCAGGGGGTTGAGGTCCAGGTTGCAGAGCTCCCCAGCGACGTGATCTAGATGGCGGTCCGGCCGGTGCTGCTTTACCCCCACCCCGCCTTGAAGCGGCGGGCGGCACCGGTCGACCTTGCCAGCGAACGGGAGCGGGTGGTATCGGTGGTTGCCGACCTCCTCGACACCGTCGCCGCCCACCCCGGCTGCGTCGGGCTAGCAGCCCCCCAGATTGGCGAGGAGGTGCGGGTGGCGGTCATCGACGTCAGCGGCCACCGCAAGACGACCGTCTGCCATGGGCGGTTGGTCTTGATCAACCCCCAGGTTTTGGAGAGCGCTGGCAGCGAGGTGGCAAGGGAGGGGTGCCTCTCGATCCCGAAGCTAACGGCAAACGTCCGGCGGCCGACCTGGATCTCGATCTCCTACTCCACCGTCGCTGGCGAGCGGTCCTTCCTCGATACCGAAGGGTTTGAGGCCAGATGCATCCTGCACGAGCTCGACCACCTCGACGGGATCCTCTTCCTCGACCGGGTCGAGTCGCTGGCCAGGGACGTCTTCCGGCGCAAGACCTTTGCCCAACCGCAAAAAGGGGGGGCGGGCCCAACCAGCCGCTATCCTGACCCCGCACCGGAGCCGTAGGCGATGTTGGCAGCAGCGATCCAGCTTTCCTCGGGAGAGGACGAAGGCCGCAACCTAAAGCGGGCGGAGGAGCTGCTCCGGCAGGCAAAGGCTGCAGGGGCGGAGTTGGCGGTGTTGCCGGAGAAGTGGCCTGCCCTTGGCAGCGACAGGGTGCTAACGGCCTCTGCGCAACCGCTTGACGGCCCCCTGCTGGAGCGGTTGCGGGCGCTGGCGGCAGAGCTTTCGCTGGAGCTTTTCGCCGGCTCGATCGTCGAGCGGCGGCCGGATGGCTCCTTAGCGAACACAGCGGTGCACATCGACCGCTTTGGGGAGCTGCGCGCCACCTACAGCAAGATCCACATGTTCGACGTGGAGGTCGACGGCCGCACCTACCGGGAGTCGGCGGTGATCACCCCCGGCGGAGAGCCGGTCCTCAGCGAGGCCGGTCCTTTTACCGTCGGCCTCTCGATCTGTTACGACCTCCGCTTCCCCGAGCTTTACCGCCTCCTTGCCGTTGGCGGGGCGGAGCTGTTTGTGGTGCCGGCAGCCTTCACCTACCCGACCACCCGCGACCACTGGGAGGTCCTGGTCCGGGCGCGGGCGATCGAGAACCAGTGCTTTGTTGTCGCTGCAAACCAGGTCGGCGACCACGGCGCCGGCCTGCGGTCTGGAGGCCGATCGATGATCGTCGACCCTTGGGGGGTGGTTCTGGCTCAGGCACCGGACCGGGAGTGCGTGATCCTCGCCGAGCTCGACAAAGGCCAGCTGGAAAAGGTGCGGCAGACCCTTCCAACCCTTGCCAACCGGCGCCCTGCTGCCTACCACGCGCCGGCCGCCCCGTCGCCGCGCCAAGCGGCAAAGGCTGTGTCGGCCCCCTGAGCTAAAGAGCGGCTTTTCCCTTTCCCGGGCCGAGGAGGCGTAAGATGGCGGCCGGTATGGACCAGCCATGGGTAAAAAGGTTGATCTGGTCGGGCCTGCTGGCGGCAACGGGGGCCGTTGCCAACTTCCTCGCCCAGCGCACCGCCAGCTTGGTGTGGCGGCGGCTTTTCTCCGAGGAGCCGCCGGAGTGAGCGCTGAGCAGCCGACCGCCGAGCTTGGCCACCGCAACGGGACGGTGCCTTTAGAGGTTGGGCCGGCAAAAGCCCTCCGGGAGCGGCCGGAGCTGTTGCTTGGCGCCGCCTTCATGGGCGGGCTGCTCCTTGCCTTTTGGTTGAAACGGCGGCGATGAACGGCCAGGAGAACACAGCCCAGCGGCTGACCGAGGCGATCACCGAGGTCTCGGAGCGGGCGCTCCTTTTGATTCACGAAGAGATCGAGCTTGCCAAGGCAGAGGTGGGAGAAAAGGTCGGCCAGCTGCTGCGGGGAACGGTGGTTGGGGTGGCGGCGGGGATCTTCCTGGTGGCGGCGGTCCAGATGGCGCTGGCTGGCCTTGCCTTGCTCGCCTGGTACCTGTTGCCGGTCGGCGTCAACGAGTACTTCTGGGGGTTTTTTGTGGTAGCTGGGGTCCTGCTGCTCCTCTCCCTCCTCGCCGGCTTTGCCGCCTGGCGGGCGGTCCGCAGGGGCTCCCCGCCGGTGCCCAAGCAAGCAGTAGAGGAGGCGAAGCGGCTGCGGGAAACCGTCGCGCGGAGCGGACCCCAGGTGCCCAGCTGGCAGGGCGGTGAGGGGGATGGAGCGGCGTAGTCCCGCTGAGATCAGGCGGACGATGGCTGAAAACAGGGGCGCCCTGGAGCGGTCCTTAGCGACTTTGCGGGGCGAGCTTCAGGAGCTCACGGACTGGCGCAAGCAGGTCCGCAAACACAGCCGGGAGGCGGCGGTGGCTGCAGCTGCTGTGGGGTTTTTGGTCGGGTTGGTGCTTGTCCCTAGACGGCGCCGCCGCTAGCAACCGAGCCGACCAACAACTTCGGGATCCCCCCTACACCAAGCAGGCCAGGGCCGGTGTAGGTGCCGATTACAGGGCCGATTTCGGAGCAAAACAGGGGTGGCCGGCCAAAGATCTCTTCGCACCGTTCGCTGAGCCGGCGGGCGCCGTCGGGGTCCTGGATGTGTTGGACGGCCCAGCCGTCCCGCCCTTGGGCAGCGAGCTCCCGGGCGTGGTCGACAAGCCGCTCGAACGCCCGGGTTGCCGTCCGCACCCGTTCGACCGGGGTGATCTCCCGTTCAAGGGTAAGGATCGGCTTGATCTTTAGGGTTGTTCCAAGCCAGGCCGCCGCCTTCCCGATCCGCCCCCCTTTGCGCAGGTACTCCAAGGTGTCGATTGCGAACCACATCGTCAGCTCGTTGCGGGCGCGGCGGACCCGCTCCACAACCTCCCCGACCGATGCCCCGCTGCGGACGGCATCGGCTGCGGCAAGCAGCAGCAACCCCATGCCGCCGCACCCGGTTTCGCTGTCGATCACCTCAACCCGTCCCTCCAAACGCCGCTCGGCAAGGATCGCCTGGGCCTGGCGGGCCGTTTCACAGGTGCCGGAGATCCCTCCGGAGAGGTGGATCGAGACGACGTCGTAGCCGTCGTGGAGGAGCTCCTCCCAGACCTCGAGGAAGTCGCCGATTGAGGGCTGGGAGGTGGTGGGAAGCTGGGGTTCCCGACGGAGGCGGTCGTAAAAGGCGGGGATGTCGGCGACCTCCAGCTCCTTCACCCGTTCGTCGCCGAAGCCGACGTAAAGGGAGACCTGGTGGATCCCGAGCCGCTCGACCAACTCCCTCGGCAGGTAGTGGGTGGAGTCGCTGACAAGCGCCACGCCAGCCATCCCCGGGAAGGCTACCGCAGCGTCCCTTTAGACCATCAGCTGAGGCGGTTTTCGATCTGGGTGAGACCGGAAGGGGGCTCTTGGGGCTGCTGTTGGGGCCCCTCGACGCCAAGGATCTTGGCCAGCTCCCCCGACTCAAAGAGTTCGGTTGTGATGTCGCAGCCGCCGATCAGCTCCCCCCGCACGAACAGCTGGGGAATCGTCGGCCAGTTGGAGATCGCGGAGAGCTCTTGGCGAATCCGCGGGTCGACAAGGACGTCGACCGCGGCAAACGGCTTGCCAAGGGCCTGGAGGATCGCCACCGTGCGGGCGGAGAAGCCGCAGGCCGGCGCCTCCGGCGTCCCCTTCATGAACAGGATCACCTCGTGCTCGGCGATCGCCTTTTCGATCTGTTTCCGCAGCGCCTCCCGTTCCTGGGCCTCAAGCTCAACTGTCGACATCTCTAACCAATCCTCTGTTCGTCGTTTCCGCTTCCCCTCAACGGTAGCGCGCTGCCGCTCAGCCCGCCGGCGCCTTTGTCTTCAAGGAGAGGGCGTGGATCGGACCGCCGATCTCCTCCTCGAAGATCGCATAGACCATCCGGTGCTGTTCGAGGACCGACTTCCCTACAAAAGCAGGGCTTTCCACGGTCGCTCGGAAGTGGTCTCCGCCGCCGGTGAAGTCTTCGACCTCGACCTTGCTGCCCGGCAACGCCGCTTCGATCCGTTCCTTGATCTCTTGGGGTGTAGGCATCGTCGTCAGCTTAGGCTAGCCGCTGCACAGCTAGACTAGAGGAGCGATGGTGACGATCACAGAGCGCGGTGCCGCAAAGGTCAAGGAGTTCCTTGCCAGCCAAGCCAACGGAGACCAGATCGCCGGCTTGCGCCTTGGCGTCCGCGGCGGTGGCTGCTCCGGGTACCAGTACCAGCTTGCCTTCGACGCCCAGCGGGAGGGGGACGTCGTCTTCGAAAGCCACGGTTTGAAGGTGCTGGTTGCCGAGGAATGCCTGCGGTTCGTCGATGGGTCGGTGATCGACTACGAAGAAGGGCTGATGGGCGCAGGGTTTAAGGTCGACAACCCCAACGTGGTTGCCGCCTGCGGCTGTGGCTCCTCCTTCCGGGTTCGGGAGGAGGAGCAGTGCTCGGCTTTGTAACGTCGCTCCCTTGTTGAACAGGGGGCGGTAAGCTCAGGCCACCGCTCATCTTTTCCGATGGGTGGTGCGAGTAGTCTCTTGCCATGAACCCATTTGGGCTAGACCGCTGGCCCGAAGAGGGCCGGATGGGTGGGATCGAACGATGAAGAAGGCCCGCCGCCAGCAGTCCCGGCCGCCGGGTACGGTCGAGCTGGCGGTTGAGGCTCTGCTTGCCCGCCACCCCAACGCCTACGTGGCCGCCGTCTCGGAGGGCGGCCTGATCGTTCCCCTCCCAGAGGGAGTGGAGCTGCAGCAGGGGCAGCAGCAGCTCGAGGGCCGTTCGCTGATCGATTTCGTCCACACAGAGGACAGGGGGAGGGCGATCGACGGTTGGCAGCGGGTCTTGCGGGAGGGGGTAGCCACCTTCCGCACCCGGTTGGCCGACGACCCCTCCGTTTGGGTGGAAACGGAGCTTGCCGACATGCGGGCAGCCCACGGGGTGATCATCGCCTTCATCCTCCCGCCGGGAACGATCGAGCCGATCGGGGAGGGGGAGGAGATAGAGGTCCGGGAGCTGCCCCTGCCGGAGCGGGCGGTAAGTCCCCGCTACTGCTGGGTCCACGAGGACGAAGGGGCGAACGTTCTCGATTGCGACGAGTCCTTCGCGAAGATGTTCGGGTACCTCCCGGAGGAGATCATCGGCCAGGGGATCCTGGACCACATCCACCCCGAGGATCGGGGCAGGGCGGTTGAGTCCTGGCTGCAGATGCTCTCCAGCGGCCGGGATCAGTACTACCGCTGCCGCCGCCTCCACAAAGACGGCCACTGGATGTGGGTTGACGTCACCTTGCGCAACTACCTGGGAGACCCCGACCGCGGCTACGTCCTTGTCGAGTTGATCGACGTCTCGGAGGAGATGCGGGTCCAGGAAGCCCTTGCTGAGCGGGAGGAGCTGCTCTCCCGGATTACCGAGACGATGCCGGTCGGCATTCTCCAGATCGACGACCAGCTCAGGGTGATCTACCACAACCCCTACCTTCTAGAGGTTCTTGGCGTCTCCCTCCCGAAGCGAGCAGCCCCCACCCTTGACCGCCTGCTCGCCACCCTCACCCCCAGCGGCCGGCAAGAGTTCGATATCGAGCTGAGCAGGATCCTGGCGGACGGCAAGGACCGGGACCTCGAGGTCGACGCCGAGCTTGGCGAGCAGGGATGGCGACGGGTGCTCTTTGCGATGCGGGCGCTCCACCGGGACCGGACCCGGCCGGGCGGGGTGATCATCGCCGCCTTCGACATCACCGAGCGGGCAAGGGCTCGGATGGAGCTGGAGCGGCGGGCCGCTTACGACTCCCTGACCAAGCTGCTCAACCGCCAGGAGATCCTGGAACGGGTAGAGCGGGAGCTCGCGGAGCGCCGGCCGACCGGCTTGATCTACGTCGACCTCGACAGCTTCAAGCCGGTCAACGACCGCTACGGCCATGCCGCTGGAGACGAGCTCCTCCAGCTGGTTGCCCAGAGGCTCCAGGCGGCGATCCGCAAGGTCGACGACGTCGGCCGGCTCGGGGGGGACGAGTTCATCGTGCTTTTGCGCAACATCCGCTCCCCAGAAGCGGCGCTGCGGTTGGCGCGGCGGATCAACAAGGCGATCGCCGGCCGCTACCACACCACCTTTGGAACTGTGCCGATGCGGGCCTCCGTTGGGGTCGCCTGCGTCTGCGACGGGGAGACCCACGTCGGCGCCCGGAAGGTCGACCGTCTGAGCGCCGAGGAGTTGATCAACCTCGCCGACGAGGCGATGTACGCCGCTAAGGGGCAGGAGGCAGGGGATCCGGTGCTTGCCCAGCCGCTCTGCCGTCAGCGGCAGCGTCCAAACGCCCGCCAAGGGCGTGGAACCCACCGTCCACGGGGAGGATCGCACCGCTGATTGCGCGGGCGAGATCGGAGAGGAGGAACAGCACCGCATCGGCGACAGGGGAGGGGTCCTCGGGGTTCCAGCCCAAGGGGGCTTCCCGCTGCCAACGGCTGGCAAGGACCTCGAACCCGGGGATGCCGGAGGCAGCAGGGGTCTGGAGCGGTCCGGCGGTAACCGTGTTCACCCGGATCCCCTCCGGCCCTAGCTGGCAGGCGAGGTAGCGGGCAACCGACTCCAGCGCCGCCTTTGCCACCCCCATCCAGTCGTAGCCAAGCCAGGCCCGGTTTGTTTCAAAGCTGAGGGCGACGACCGAGGCGTTCCCTGCCGCCCTTAGGCTTGGCAGGGCTGCTTCAACCAGCGCCTTCAACGAGAAGGCGCTGGTGCGGAAGGCAAGCTCGGCTGCCTCGGGAGCGGTCCAGAGGAACCGGCCGCCAAGGGCCTCCTGGGGGGCAAAGGCTACCCCGTGGAGGAGGCCGTGCAGGGGCCGGTCGGCAAGCCGCTCGGCGAGGGCGGCGAGGTGCCGTTGGTCGTTTACGTCCAGCTCGACGACCTCGACCTCCGTGGGCAGGGTTGCCACCGCCCGTTGGGTGAGCCGCAGCCCCTTGCCAAACCCTGTCGCTACAACCTCCCCGCCCTCTGCGCAGAGCCGCCTTGCGACGTGGAAGGCGATCGACCGCTGGGTGAGGATCCCGGTGACCAGGAACCGCTTGCCCTCGACAAGCCCCCCCACCTACGCCTCCAAGCAAAGGACGGCGTTGTGGCCCCCGAAACCAAAGGAGTTGGAGAGGGCACGGAGCGGCCCCTGCCGCTCGATCGGGCTGGCCCCCTTGCCGACGAGGTTGATCCCAAGCTCGCCGTCCGGCTCGTCCAAGCCGACGTTTGGGGGCAGGGAGCCGCTGCGCAGCGCGCCAACCGTTGCTACCGCCTCAACCGCTCCAGAGGCGCCAAGGAGGTGGCCGATCGCTGACTTCGTTGAGGAGACCGGGACCTCCCCAGCGGACTCCCCGAGGGCGAGGCGGAGCGCTAGCGCCTCCGCCCGGTCGCCAAGGGGGGTTGCGGTGCCATGGGCGTTGACGTAGTCGATCTGCTCGGGGGCGAGGGCGGCGTCGGCTAAAGCAAGGGAGATCGCTTCTGCCTGGGTCCGGCCGTCCTCGTTAGGGGCGGTGATGTGGTAGGCGTCGGAGGTGGCGCCGTAACCGAGGAGGCGGCCCAATATCGGCGCTCCCCGCCTGTGCGCGCCATCCTCCCGCTCCAAGACCACCACCGCCGCCCCCTCCCCAAGGACAAAGCCGTCCCGGCGGCGGTCAAACGGCAGGGAGCGGCCGCTCGGCGAGAGCGCTTCAAGGGCGGCGAAGGCGGCGATCGCCAGGTCGGAGAGGGGCGCCTCGGTGCCGCCGGCGACCACCAGATCGGCCTCCCCCCGGCGCAGCAGGGAGAGCGCCTCGCCGATCGCATGGGCGCCGGAGGCGCAGGCAGTGGAGACGGCAAAGGTCGGTCCTTGGAGGCCGTAGCGCAGGGAGATCGCAGCGCAGGCGGCGTTAGCCATCATCATCGGCACCAACAGGGGCGGGACCGCCTTCGTTCCCCGCTCGCGGACGGCGTCGTAACCGGCGAGGAGGGTCTCGATCCCGCCGATCCCGGTGCCGATCACGCAGCCGATCCGCTGCGGCGGGTAGGGGAGGGAGTCGGCAAGGCCTGCCTGCTCTACAGCCTCCTTAGCTGCCACCACCGCAAGCTGGCTGAAGCGGTCGAGGCGGCGGGCTTGCTTGAGGGGGAGGTGGTCGGCGACGTTGAAGTCGACGCAGCGGCCGAAGCCGTCCACGATCCCGTTCTCCCCCGCACACCACCGCTCCACCAGCGGCTGGACGCCCACCCCAAGCGGTGAGACCGCGCCCAAGCCGGTGATCGCCGCCGCCTCGCCCATCAGGTCCGTTCCGCGATCCAAGCCGCAGCCTCGCCGAGGTTGGCGATCTTTGCCACCTCGGAGCCCTTGATCGTCACCCCGAACCGTTCCTCGACCACCTGGGCGAGCTCAACCAGGTCGAGGGAGTCCACTTCCAGGTCCTCAAAGGTCGCCTCGGGGGTGATCGCCTCGGCGTCGGTTCCCTGCTCGATCAGGGTTTCCTTGAGGACCTCGTAGACCTGCTCTTGGGTTACCGTTCCAGCCAATCTAGCGCTCCTTTCTTTGCTTCCTCTTCCACTACAAGGTGTTCAGGCGGAAAGGCCGCCATCGACAAAGATCGTTGTGCCGGTGATGTAGGAGGCGGCTTCGGAGGCGAGGAACCGCACCGCCGCTGCAACCTCCTCGGGACGGCCGGCCCGGCGGGCTGGGATCAGCTCCGTCAGCCGCTGTGCCACCCCGTCCTTGGTCATCTCCGTCTCGATCACCCCTGGCGCAACCGCGTTCACGGTCACCCCCCGGCGGGCGACCTCGGCGGCAACGGTCTTGGTGAAGCCGATCAGCCCTGCCTTCGCGGCGGCGTAGTTGGCCTGGCCGGGGTTGGCCCGCGGTCCAACTACGGAGGCGATGTTGATCACCCGGCCAAACCGGGCCCGCACCATCTGGGGAAGCGCCCGGCGGGTAGCCCGGAAGGCGGCGGTGAGGTTGGTCTCGACGACCTCGTTCCAATCGGTGTCGTCGAGGGAGAGGGAGAGGTCGTCCCGCCGGACCCCGGCGTTGTTGACGAGGACCAAGACCCGCCCGAACTCCCGCTCAAGGGCCACGAAGGCGTCCTCCAAGGCCTGGGGGTCGGTGACGTCGACCGGCACCGCAACGGCCTTGCCGCCCCCCTCCGCGATCCCCTGCACAACCCCTTCAGCCCCCTCCTTGGTGGTTCTGTAGCCGACGCCAACCGGCCACCCCTCGGCAGCAAGGGCAGCAGCGCAGGCGGCGCCAATCCCCCGGCCTGCTCCGGTCACAAAGGCACACCCTTCCTGTCTAGGGTCGGCCACCCTCACCTCCAACGGCTGCGGGCAGGGGGAGCGCCTTTGCCTCGGCCTCCGGGAGGTTCTCCCGGACCAGCCGGACCAGCACCCGCCCCGGCCCGACGTCGATGAAGGTCCGGCCGCCCAGCTCCCAGAGCTTGGCTAAGGCAGCTCCGAACCGGACCGGGGTGACAAGGGCCTGGGCGAGCTCCGCCGCTGGGTTGCTAAACGGTAGGCCGCTCAGCCCGCTTACCACCGGCTGCTGTGGCGCCTTGAAGGTGACCTTGGCTAAGGCCGCTTCGAACTCAGGCACAGCGGCGGCTAGGAGCGGGGTGTGGTAGGCCCCCCTTACCTTCAGCTCGACGGCCCGAAACCCCCTCCCTTCAACCTCCTCCTTTAGCCCCTGGAGCTGGTCGCGGTAGCCGCCAACGACAAGCTGCTTGGGGGAGTTCTCGTTTGCTGGGTAGAGGGACCGCTCCTTGCAAAGCGCTTGGACCTCTTCAACCCCCTCCCCGATCACCGCCAACAGCCCCTGCTCCCGCTCCCCCTCGCTTGCTTGGGCCATCGCTGCGCCGCGGGCGACCGCGAGGGCGACCGCCTCCTCCTCCGAGAGCGCCCCAGCGGCGGCAAGGGCTGAGAGCTCGCCAAGGGAGTGGCCGGCAAAGCCGACCGCCGGCGGCCGGCCTGCAGCCCGCCAACGGGCTAGGGAGGCGACGAGGATCGCCGGTTGGGCGTACCGGGTCGAGGCTTCAACGAGCGGGAAGGGGTCCTCGCCGACCAACTCCTTGGCAAGGGCGTAGAGGTCGGGGGCGTGGTCGGTAGCCCAGGTTGCCATCCCCTCAACCTGGCTGCCCTGGCCGGGAAATAGGTAGACCGCTGCCTGCTCCATCGCCTAAAGCTGATCAGATCGGTTGGCGGTGAGGGGTCAAGCCTCCGTTGAACCCCCTGCCTGGGGGAGGGCTAGGCGCTTACCTTACGGGATCCTTACCGCCGGTGTCCCGGAGAGGCCAAGCTCCTGGAAGCGGCGGACCGCCTCGGCCCGGTTGCGGGCTCCAAGCTTGCGGTAGATCGCCGAGGTGTGTTCCTTGACCGTGTGGGGGGAGAGGAAGAGCGCCTTCGCGATCTCCCGGTTTGTAGCCCCTTGGGCGATGTAGGAGAGGACCTGCCGCTCCCGCTCGCTTAAGGTCGGCTCCTCCGTCTCGCATTCGAAGTAGTCGCCCCCTTCCCCAACCACCCTGACCACCTGGGCGATCTCCTGCGCCGAGCGCTCCTTAGAGATGAAAGCCGCCGCCCCCGCGGCGCGGGCAGCCCGGGCGGCGATCGTCCCCGCCCCCGACATCAGGATCACCCGCGGCGCCGGTGCCTGGTCGCGCAGCTTGGCGCACAGCTCAACCCCCGACTCACCCTGCAGGAAGAGGTCGAGCATCGCCACGTGGGGCTCGAACTTGGCGCACAACTCAAGGGCCTGTTTACCGGTCCGGGCCCCTACGCACCGCTCCACCCACGGCAGCTGGGCGAACATCAACCTAAACCCCCACTGGACGACCTCGTGGTCATCGATTACCAGCACGCGCAGCTTCTTCACCGCTCCCTCCACGGCACCTGAAGCGCTAGCCGCCAGCGGCCGCCTGGAATCGGACCCCACTCCACTGTGCCACCGTGGCTAACGGCCTCCAAGGACAGAAGGTGGAGGCCGATGCCAGGTCGGGGGGTAGGAGCGCACCGTTCCACCCCGTCGTTAACCACCGTCAACGAAAAGGCCCCATCGGCCTCTCCGATTGCCACCTCGAGGAGGGTGGGGCGGGCGTGCTTCCTGGCGTTGCGCAGCCCCTCGACAAGGACGGCGTGGGCAAGGCCTGCCAGCTCCGCCGGGACCCGCTCCGGGTCCCCAACGACCCGCAGCGCTTGGCGGGGGTTGGCCTGCCGCTGGCGGCAGAGCTCCTCCCGGAGGTTGGGTTGGCTGGGTGGTTGCTCGCCAAGGGGGCGGCGCAACGCCGCCCGCAGGTCGGCAAGGGCCCGCTCCACCTCCTCCGCGCAGCGGCCCCTTGTCTCCTCGTCCAGCTCGGCGCCGCTGGAGAGGACCAGGGAGACCCCAAACAGCCGTTGGACGACGGCGTCGTGGATCTCCTGGGCAAGCCGGATCCGCTGCTGGAGCTGTTTCGACCGCTCGTGGTAGCGGGTTACCTCCCTTGCAACGACGGCCATCGCGATCGCCTTGCCGATCGTCTTCAACAGGAGCTTTTCCTCCTCGCTGATCTCCTCCACCTCGGGGTCCCGCTCCCCGATCACCACCCCTACGCAGCGGCCTGCCGCCTGCATCGGGGTGCAGACCAGCTTCAGCCCTTCCAAGCGCTCCCGGAGGTCGGGGGGGATCTGGAAGTCGGCGCCGCCTACTACCTCAAGCACCTCGTCCCGTTCGAGGCTTTCCCGGGCAACCGGCACCGAGTCGATCGTCACGTGGAGGTCGAGGTAAGGCTCGACTTCAAGGCCGTGGGCGCCCAGGGCCCGCACCCGCCGTTGGCTGGGGTCGTAGCTGAAGAGGACGGCCCGGGTCAAGGAGGTGAGCCGGCAGAGGGCCTGGCAAAGGGAGCCGAAGAAGGCGCTTGGCGGGGCCCCCTCGTCGATCCCCAGCAGGAGGTCGGAGATCACCTCCACCGCTTGCAGCTCGCCGCTGCGCAGGAGAGCAACGCTGCCCATGTCAAATAGGTTGACACCTCTCCAGCAGCTCTGCGCCAGGCAAGGCGCCAACCCCCCCCAATTGGGGGCGGTCCGACCCCACCCGGCCGCCCCCTAGCCGGGGCCGGTAAGCTCGTTTGCAGAAAGGAGCTGCGATGGATCTGACCTTTAACGAGCGGGAGCGGGCCTTTCGGGAGGAGGTGCGGGCTTGGCTTGCAGCAAACGACCCCGGTCCCGAGCCGGAGCGGGACGAGGACGCCCACTTCCAGTGGCGGCGGGAGTTTCAGCGGCGGCTTGCTGAAGCAGGCCTTGCCGCCGTCCACTGGCCGAAGGAGTACGGTGGCCGGTCTGCCTCCGTCACCGAATCGGCGATCTTTTACGAGGAGCTGGCCCGCAGCGGGGCGCCGCTGCCGGCAAACGTGTTGGGGATCCTCCTTGCCGGGCCGACGATCATGGTTTGGGGGGACGACCGTCAGAAGGAGCGGTACCTAACCCCGATCCTCACCGCTGAGGAGATCTGGTGCCAGGGGTTTTCCGAGCCGGAGGCCGGTTCCGACCTGGCGAGCCTAAAGACAAAGGCCGTCAAAGACGGCGGGGAGTGGGTGATCACCGGCCAGAAGGTCTGGACGAGCGGAGCCCAGTTCGCGAAGTGGTGCATGTTGCTCGCCCGGACCGACCCCGAGGCACCAAAGCACAAAGGGCTCACCTACTTCATCCTCGACATGGAGCAGGAGGGGGTGCAGGTTCGGCCGCTGCGGCAGATCACCGGCCACCCCGAGTTCAACGAGCTGTTCTTGGAAGGGGCGCGGGTTCCGGAGGAGAACGTCTTAGGGGGGGTAGGCAACGGCTGGCGGGTTGCCTTGACGACGCTGATGAACGAGCGGGCTGGCCTTGCCTTCTTCCTCCAGGTGCGGATGCGCCAGCTTTTGGACCGGCTCCTTGCCGAGGCAGCAAGCCAAGGCCTCCTGGAGCGGGAGGAGGTAGCAGCCAGGCTTGGGGAGCTCCACCTCAAGGCGGAGGTGCTGCGGCTTACCTCCTACCGGAACCTGACCGCGATCGAGCGGTACGGACAGCCGGGTCCAGAGGGGTCGCTGACCAAGTGGATCTGGTCCCAAACCAACCAGGAACTCACCCAGTTTGCGGTCGACCTCCTCGGCCCCCAGGCCCTTTACGCCGACAACCCGTGGTCGTACGAGCTGTTGCGGTCGCGGGGGAACACGATCGAGGGGGGCACCACCGAGATCCTTAAGAACATCGTCGCCGAGCGGGTGCTCGGCCTACCGAAATCCCGTTAGGAGGCAGCAGTGGACTTTGAGCTCAGCGAGCAGCAGCAGGAGATCAAGCGGGTAGCCCACGAGCTGTTGGCGGAGCGCCAGCCGTTCAGCAAGGTACGGGCGGCGGCAGAGGCCGGCCGCTACGACGAGCAGCTGGCCAAGGAGCTCCAGGAGCTTGGGTGGATCGGGATCGCCGTCCCCGAGGAGCAGGGCGGCCAAGGGCTGGGGGTAGTTGAGCTGGCGGTCCTTGCCGAGGAGCTTGGCTACGCCTGCGCAGCGGTTCCCTTCCTCGGCAGCGCGGCCGTTGCAGCTGAGCTTGCGGCAAGCCAAACAACCTTCCCCTTCCTTGCCGACCTTGCGGCAGGGAAGGTTGCCGCCGCCTTCGGTCCGCCGGAGCTGTTGGTGGACGGCGGGGTCGCGCAGGTAGCGGTTCTGCTCAGCGGCGAGGAGGCAACCCTTATCGAGCAGCCGCGGCTCGCCCCTGTCCAGACCGTCGATCAGACCCGCAGCTACGCCTCCTACGGCGGCGGCAACGAGACCCCGCTGGGGGAGGGAAGCGGGGCAAGGGTACGGATCGCCCTTGCGGCGGAGGTGCTTGGGCTCTGCCAGCGGGCGCTGGAGATGACCGTCAGCTACGTCAAGGACCGCAAGCAGTTCGACCGCCCGGTCGGCTCCTTCCAAGCCGTCGCCCACCGGGCGGCGGAGATGTTCCGCCACACCGAGAGCCTCCGCTCCGCTGTCTACTACGCAGCGTGGGCTGCCGACGCCGAACCGGCGCTGGTCGAAGAGGCAGCCAACCTGGCCGCTGCGGCAGCGGTGGAGGCTGGGCGGGAGGTGACGGCAGCGGCGATCCAGCTCCACGGCGGGATCGGCTTCACGTGGGAGGCAGACCTCCACTGGCTCTACAAGCGGGCCCAGCTGGACGGGGCGGTGCTTGGTCCAGCCAGCCGCTACCACGCCGCCTTGGCCCGCCAGGCGGCAAACCGGCTGGCTGCTGTCGGTTAGGCCGGCTCCTCGAGCTGGACCGGAAGCGGTTCCCCGTCAAGGGCCCCAAGGGCCCGGACCAGGGAGGCGGAGATGCAGGTGAAGGAGGGGGTGTCGCGGACGGTGTACTGGGAGGCCTCGGAGGAGCGCAGCCGCTGGACTAAGTCGAGGAACGAGGCGGGGTCGTCGGTGTCAAAGGCCACCACAAACTCCTGGTCATCGAGGCCAAAGGAGTAGATCGTGTGGTTGTCGACGTTGGGATATTCCTTGCCGATCCGGATGTGCTCCTGCATGATCCGCCACCGCTCCTCGGCGGGGAGGGCGTACCACCCCCGTGTCTTTACAAACGGGTAGACGAAGAGGTACTTCCCCTTGAACGGCCGGCCGCGCAGCTTTAGCTCTTCGGAGTATTCAGAGGCCTTGCGCAGGCCTAGGAAGGAGTAGCTGATCCGCGCCCACTGCATCAACCCGGTCTGGGCGAGGACGACGTGGAGCTCGTGGATCCGCTCGAGGTTTTCGGCCTCAGCGACGATCATCAGGTCGGCATCTGCCCGCATCCCAACGAGCGTGAAGGACTGGAGGAGGTGGCCGTCAGCGAAGTCCTCGCAGGCAGCGATCACCTCCCGCTTGTGCCGTTGCCGCTCCGCGGCAGGGAGCCGCCGCCACGCCGGTTCGACCGAGATGAAGGTGTACTTCACAAACCGGCCGGCAAGCGTACGGGGCCGAGCGCCGTTAGCGGAGGGTTGGTGCTGGCTCATCGCCTAGCTAAAGGGTACCCTCTCTGGCGTGCGGATCGCCCTTGTCTCCCCGTACTCCTGGAGCTATCCAGGGGGGGTAACCAGGCACATCGATGCCCTTGGCAGGGAGCTTGAACGGCGGGGCCATGAGGTAACAACCCTCGCCCCCTACGATCCCCAGGACCGGTTGGCTGCGCTCCTGCACCGGGGCGCCTTACCGGCCCAGCCGCAGCTGCCGCCGGGGTTTATCTCCCTGGGGCGGACCGTAGGCTTCCCTGCAAACGGAGCGGTCTCCAACCTAGCGGTTGGCTCCCACGCCCTCCTCACCATGCGCAAGGCCTTGCGGGAGGGGAGGTTTGACGTTGTCCACATCCACGAGCCGGTTGCGCCCCTGATCTCCTGGGACGCCCTTTGCTCGGTGGAGGGGCCGGCGTTGGTCGGCACCTTCCACAGCTACTCGGAGAACCCGCTCACCAACGGGATCGGGATCCTCTTTGGAGCGCGGCGGCGGATGCGCCGCCTGCACGTCCGGATCGCGGTCTCCGAGGCCGCCCGCTGGACAGCCGCCCGGTTCTTCGGCGGCAACTACCTGGTGATCCCAAACGGGGTGGAGGGGGGTACGGACCGCCCACGCCAGGAACGGGAGGGACCGCTCCAGATCCTCTTCATCGGCCAGGCGGTGGAGCGGAAAGGGCTGGCGGTGCTGCTGAAGGCCTTTGAGGCGGTCCGGGATCAACTCCCAGCCACCCTCACCCTGGTTGGCCCCACCTGGGAGGAGGTGGAGGGGCTGTTGCTTGAACCGCGCGGGGTGCGGGTCCTCGGCCGCCTCGACGAGCGGTCCAAACGGGAGGAGCTCGCCCAAGCCGACCTTCTCTGCGCCCCTTCCCTAGGCGGGGAGAGCTTTGGGATCGTCCTTGCTGAAGCCTTCTCCTTCGGGCTACCGGTGATCGCCTCCCGGATCCCCGGCTACAGCGACCTCGTCAGGGATGGGGAGGAGGGAGTTCTGGTCGAGCCGGGAGATCCCCTTGCCCTGGCCGGCGCGCTGCGGCTCCTGGCGGTGAACCGGCCGTTGCGGCAAAGGCTTGCCCAACGGGCCCGCGAACGGGCGGCCGCCTACAGCTGGCAGACCGTCGCCACGCAGGTCGAGCAGGCTTACGCCCTTGCCTTAGAGCGACGGGCGGCGGAGCGGTCGGCCGGGGCGGCTTTGGCGCTGCGGTTTGGTTTCCGAGACCGCAGCAGGTTGACCGGTCGGGCAGCCGGCGAGGAGGGGCGGGGGAGGCCTCGCCATGGCGGCACGGTCCGGCTGTTCCCAAAGCCGACCCGCCGCCGGATCCTCACCGCCACGACCGCGGCCGCCTTTGGGGGGGCTGCCTACGGCGTCGCAGCGGCTGGACCGCCGCAGGTCGCTACCTCGTTGGTCCTTTCCAAGCCGGCGCTGGTCGGTGGGGCAGCTGGGTTGATGGCAGGGGCGCTGCTTTTGCGGGCGCGGGCTTGGCAGCTTTTGTTGCGGCTCCGCTCCCCCTTCCGCTGGCTTGGCTTCGGTCCAGCTTTGCGGGCGACGGGGATCGGGGTGCTCCTTTCGGCAACCCTGCCGGCCCGCCTTGGGGAGCCCTCCCGGGCGCTTGTGATCGCCGGGCGGTTTGGCAACGCCCGCAGCCGCCTGCCGACCGTCTTTGCGACCGTAGCCGCCCAGCTGGAGGTGAACCTCCTGGCCGTTGGCGGCCTCCTTGCCGGCTCTCTGCTTGGGGGTGGTAAGGGCGGGCTTGCCGGCTGGCCGGTTGGGGTTGCTTTAGGGCTGGTTGGGGCGGCTGCGGTCTCCTTTTTGCCGGTGATCGTCCCTGGCTCTGCGCGGGGCCGCACCGTTGCCTTGCCAGGCCTCTGGGAGGAGCTGCGGGACGGTCTCTCCCGGTTGGCTGGGGGGGTGGAGCTGTTGCGGGAGCGGGCGGCCTGGCGGCCGGTAGCCTGCCAGCTCAGCGCGTGGGTGGCCCAACTCTGCGCCGTCTACGCCCTCCTAGGCGCCTTCGGCCTCGCAGCACGGCTCGGTTTAGGCGGTGCGTGTGCCGTCCTGTTTGCGATCAACGCCGCTGCCTTGGTGCCGCCAAGCCCTGGGAACATCGGGGTGTTCCAGCTGGCGGTGGTTGCGGTGCTTGCCGGTTTCGGGGTTGGGGCTGCGCCGGCCCTTGCCTTTGGCCTGGTCCTCCAGGGGCTGGAGCTTGCCGTTGCCGTCGCCTTCGGCCTCCCCTCCCTAAAGGCTGAAGGCCTAACCTACAACCAGCTCCGCCGGCGCTGCTTGAACGCGATGCCGGTCTCGCTAAGCGAGGCGCGGGAAGGTGCCGGTGGCTAAGGACGGCGGCTCCAAAGGAGCGATCCGGCTCCTTTTGGCCGACGTCGACGGGACGTTAGTCGACCCCCAGAAGCGGCTTACCGAGGCGGCGATCGCGGCGGCAGCGGAGCTTCGGGAGGCGGGGATCGGCCTTGCCTTGGTCAGCGGGAGGCCCCCGAGAGGGATGGAGATGTTGGTGGAGCCGCTGGGGATCGATACCCCCTTGGCAGGGTTCAACGGGGGGTTGATCGTCGATCCAGCGGGAGCCGTGCTCTGCTCTCACCTGCTTGCGCAACCGCTTGTCGAGGAGGTCCTTGCGGTCCTCGCCCGGGCAGGGGCCGACGTTTGGCTTTACCGGCCCGACGGTTGGTACCTCAAAAGCCCCGCTGCACCCCACGTAGAGCGGGAGGAAGGGACGGTCCAGTTTCCCCCGGTGGTGGTCGATCGGTTTGAGGGGCTACTTGGGGAGGTGGTGAAGGTGGTAGGGGTTAGCGACCGGGAAGAGGTGTTGGTGGAGGCCCAAAGGGAGCTTGCAGCCGGCCTTGGGGCTGCGGTTTCGGCAAGCCGCTCCCAGCCCTACTACCTCGACGTCACCCACCCCCAAGCAAACAAAGGGTTTGTGGTCGAGTGGCTGGCCAACTACCTGGGGATCGAGCCGCAGCAGGTAGCGGCGATCGGGGACATGCCCAACGACGTCCTTGCCTTCCAGCGGGCTGGGCTGGCGATCGCGATGGGCAACGCCCCAAAGTCGGTGCAGCGGGCTGCCGACGTAGTTACCGACCCAAACACCGCCGATGGGTTTGCAAAGGCGGTGCGACGGTTCGTGCTGGCAGCCGGTGCGCTCAACCCCTAACCGGGTGGTTTGTCCTTTGCGCCGGCCGTAGGCAGGCGCCTTTGAGCAGACCGGGGACGGATGTGGCGGTTGGCGGCTTGCAGCCGCCTCCGCTCCTCGCAGCGACCTTGACAGCAGCTGATGTCGTGGCCTGAGAGGATCCAAGCGGATGGCGGGGGTTGGCAAGGCGCTTTTTGGGGCGGTGGGTGGGATCGCCGCTGCCTTTGCCCTCCTGCCGGCTGGTGCGGCTGCAAGGCCAAGCCCGCTGATCATCTGCCCGCTGCAGCCGGCTAAGCCGGCAAGGGCCGCCCGGACCGGCAAAGGGCCGCTTCTGCTCGCCGCCGACTTCGGCCCCTTCAAGGTGCGGCCAAAGGAGCTTTCCTTTGGCAGCGAGGCAAAGGTGGTAGGGATCGCCTGGAGCTCCTGGAACCGGCACGGTGCGCAGGGCAGCGGTGCCTACACCCCCTACTTCGGACCCCCCGGCTGCAACCGGCTGCCGACGGTCCTCGTCCGGGCCAAGCTAAGGGCCTACCGGCCCGTTGGCGGCAGGTTCACCCGCCTCCAGCTCACCCTCACGCCTGGGGGCGAAGGGTCGGCTGGCCACACCGCCGTCTTGGTGCTTGCCCGCAAGCCCGGCCGCCTTGGCGCTGCCCGCTACTACTGGCGGTGTGCTGCAGTCACCCCTTCTCCGATCCTAGGCTGCCTTGGTCCTTACCCCTATCTGCCGGCCGGGTCGGCTAGCGGCCCGCAGCCCGGCCGGGATCCGTGACCGTCGGCTGGAGGCCAAGGGACAGCGCGGCTGCCTCCTCGCCAACGCCGGCGACGGTAGGGACCGCGGCGGCGGGCTTTGGCTGCGCACTAACCTCCGCCGGCGTGACCGATCACCAAGCGGGTCGAGAAGAGAAGGCCGGTCCCTTCAGGGCACGAGCCGCCGGTTCCTGAAAGGGGAGGCGGTCCGGCCGCTAGCTTTCGCCGACGAGAAGCTCCTCCTCCTGCTCGGAGGGGAGCACCCCTTCCCGCAGCCGGGTTGGGTCCTTCGACGAGCCCTTGATCACCTCGTCGGGGGCCGGCCCCTGGGGCAGCCTCCCCTGCCGGGTCCCGAAGTAGATCGCTTGGGGGTGGTGGGCGATCAGGGCGAGGGTTGTCTGCTCCGGCTCGGGGGCGTAGCCGCCGCTGAGGCGGACGCCGATCCGCTCCAGCTGGAGGAGCCGGTCGACCTTTACGTGCTCGCTTTGGTCGGGGATTGCCGGATAGCCCCAGGAGTACCGGCGGCCCTGGGTAGCGGGGATGCCGTACCACTCCCGGACCTTGGCGTGGAGCCACTCCGCGAGGGCCTCCGCGGTCTGGACCGCGAGGCCGTGGACGAACAGCTGCTCCGCAAAGAGGCCTTGCTCCTCGAGCTCCTTCACCCGTTCGGTGGCCTTGCTGCCAACGGTTACCGCTTGGAGGGCGACCACATCCAGCTCCTTGGGTGGCTTGCCCGCTTCCGCCGGCCGGAAGAAGTCGGCAAGGCAGAGCCGGTCTCCCGCCGGCTGGCGGGGACAGCTCAGCCGCACCAGCTCCGCTTGGCGGTCGGCGGGGTCGAGGACGACGATCTCGTTGCCAAGGGCGTAGCAGGGGAAGAAGCCAAGGAGCGCCCGCGGCTGGAGGAAGTCCTGCTCCCGCCACATCCGCTCCAGCCGGGGCAGAAAGTCCTCCTGGACGAGCCGCCGCCACGCCTCCCCCTTTATCCCCCTGCCGCCCCAGTGGAGCTTGAACAGGACGTGGGTGTCGAGGTGGGGGTAGACCTCGGCAAGGTCGACAGGGATCTCCTGCACGCCCCAAAACGGCGGGGTTGGGATCGGCACATCGGTTCTGGCAGCGGACCGCACCGAGTTGTCGGCGAGGTTCAGCTCCACCTTGCCCCGATCCCGGGCCCGGAACTGCTCCGCCTCCCGCCGTACCCGCTCCACCAGCTCGGCACGGCGGTTGGGGTCGACCAACTGGTCCATCACCGCCAGCCCCTCAAAGGCGTCCTTGCAGTAGAAGACGCCGGGGGCGTAAGGCTCGTTTGAATCCGGGCCATCGGGGTAGAGGGCGCGGTAGCCGAAGGCCCTGTTGATCGCAGCCCCGCCGATCAGGACCGGGAAGGAAAGCCCCTGGCGGTGCAGCTCCTGGACGCAGACGACCATCTGCTTCGAGGTGGAGACCAAAAGCGCGGAGAGCCCGATCGCGGTGGCGTCGTGTTCCTTTGCCGCTTCGATGATCCGCTCCACCGGCACCTGCTTGCCGAGGTCGATCACTGTGTAGCCGTTGTTGGTGAGGATCGTGTTCACCAACGACTTGCCGATGTCGTGGACGTCGCCGAAGACGGTGGCCAGGACAACCGTTCCCTTGGTGTACCCCTCGATCCGGTCGAGGTACCGTTCCAGCTGGGCGACCGCCCGCTTCATGACTTCCGCCGACTGAAGGACAAAGGGGAGGATCAGTTCCCCGGCTCCGAACCGGTCGCCAACCTCCTTCATCGCTGGGAGCATCACCTCGTTGAGGGTTGGCACCGCCCCGATCTTCTCCACGCAAGCGTCGACCCACCGCTCCACGCCCTCCTTCTTGCGGCGGACGATGTGGAGGTAAAGGGCCTCCTCAGGCTCCTTGTGGTCGTCGATCTCCTCGCTACCGCCACCGTCCTGCGCCTCCCGGCCCTCGAAGTAGGAGATCAGCCGCTCCAGGGCGTCCTGCCTGCGGTTGAAGATCAGGTCGTCGGCAAGCTCCCGCTGCTCGGCGGGGATCTCGGAGTAGGGGGTGATGTGGGCAGGGTTCACCAGCGCCAGGTCCAGGCCGGCCTCGACGCAGTGGTGGAGGAAGACCGAGTTGAGCAGCGCCCTTGCCGCCGGCGTGACGCCAAAGGAGACGTTGGAGATCCCAAGGGAGGTCTTCACCCCGGGCAACGCCTCCTTGATCCGCTTGATCCCCTCGATCGTCTCCACCGCCGAGTCCCGCCACTGCTCCTCACCGGTAGTGAGGGTGAAGGTAAGGGGGTCGAAGATCAAAAGCTCGGGGTCGAGGCCGTGCTCGCCGCAGGCGATCCCGTGGATCCGCTTGGCGATCTCGACCTTGCGGGCTGCCGTCTTCGCCATCCCCTGCTCGTCGATCGTCAAGGCGATCAACGCGGCCCCGTGTTCGACGGCAAGGCGGCAGACCCGGTCCAGCTTGGCTCGGCCGGCCTCGAGGTTGACCGAGTTGATGATCGGCCGCCCAGGGATCTGCTCAAGGGCGGCTTCGATCACCTCCGGCTCGGTGGAGTCGATCTGGAGCGGGGCGGGCTGGCTTAGAGAGAGCTTTTTTACGAGGGTTCGCATCTGGTCCGCCTCGTCGGTCCGCTCGGTAAGGGCGACGCAGACGTCGAGGACGTGGCCCCCCCCTGCCACCTGCTCGGCGGCGATCTCGAGCAGGCCGTCGTAGTTGTCTTCGAGGAGGAGCTGCTTTGCCCGCCGCGACCCCTGGCCGTTCAGCCGCTCCCCGACAAGGGTTGGCGGTGGGTCCTGGGCAAGGGGGGTTGCAGCGATCATCGAGGAGAGGTGGGGTGGACGGGGAGCAGGCCGTTTGGCAGGGGCCCTGCCCTTCAGCCGCCGCGCCAGGGCTTCGATGTGCTCCGGCCTGGTGCCGCAGCACCCCCCTACCACCGAAACGCCGTAGCGGTCGACGAACTCGACCAGGGTTTCGGCAAATGGGTCTGGCGTTTCCGGAAAGATCGTCTCTCCGTTTGGCCCCTGTTGGGGGAGGCCGGCGTTGGGGATGCAGGCGACGGGCTTGGCGCAGTTCTCGCCGAGGAACCGCACCGCCTCCCGCATCAGCTCCGGACCGGTCGAGCAGTTCACCCCGATCACGTCGGCGCCAAGGGCTTCAAGGGTTGTCAGGGCGCTGGAGATATCGGTCCCAAGCAGCATCGTCGAGCTCTGCGCAAGGAGGGAGATCGAGGTGTGGAGCGGCACCCGGCGGCCAAGGCGCTCGAAGGCCCGGCGGGCACCGAAGATCGCTGCCTTTACCTCGAGGATGTCCTGGGCGGTCTCGATGATCAGCAGGTCGACCCCCCCTTCCAGAAGCGCTCCAGCCTGTTGGTCGAAGACAGCGACCAGCTCCTTGAAGGAGATCGCGCCCAGCTCCGGGTCCTCGGAGGCAGGAAGCATGCCGGTGGGGCCGATCGAACCGGCGACAAACCCATTGCGTCCCACCACCCTCCTTGCGAGCTGGGCTGCCTCCCTGTTGATCTCCTCGACTCGATCGGCAAGGCCCCACTCCGCCAGCTTTAGCCGGGAGGCCTGGAAGGTGTTGGTCTCGACTACTTCTGCACCGGCCTCGAACATCGAGCGGTGGACCGCTTCGATCACGTCCGGCCGGTGGAGGACCAAGGCCTCGTGGCACTTGCCGGCAAGGCCGCCGTAGTCGGCTGGGGTGAGATCGAGCTGCTCGAGGGTAGCCCCCATCCCGCCGTCATAGAGGACGACGCGGGAGGCAAGGGCGTCATAGAAGTCGCCCATGGTGGCGATGCTAACACCCACCCCCTTTTGCCCCTAGCGGACCGCTAGGGGCAAAGGGGGTTGCGCGGCACGCCGGCGCAGGGGTTGGGCATCGTCGGCTGGGGCGGCGGGGCCGGCTGGGGCACCGCGTGGCGAGCCTCCGATTCCGCCTGCAGTTCGAGGATGTAGCTGACCGGTTCGAAATCCCCTGGGTTGGGGTTGGGGGTGGTGAGGTTCTGGCACCCCCACGTCCCTTCCACTTCGGCGGGGAAGGAGCCGTCTGGCATCAGGTTGTCGGAGACGCAGTTGTTTGTCGAAAGCATCTGGCCGAACAGCCCGCCCTCGATCATCACGTCCTTGCGGAACTTCGAGCTTTCGCTGCCGTTGGAAAAGAACAGGTTTTCAGAGATCCGGTTGCCTGCGAACTGGAAGAAGATCGTTTCAGGGCCGGGCGGGAAGGGGTTTGGGAACTCGAAGCCCAGCACGCCGTCGTTGGCGTTGCCGACGATCAGGTTCCGCCGCACTAGATCGGCGTAGGTGCCGGGGAGCTCGATCCCGATTCCCCACGGTGAGAGGAGCGTCGAAGCGTTGCCCGGCACCGAGAGGTTGTTGTTGTCGATCACAAGGTTGTATTGGATCACCGTGCAGCGGACGATCGCTGTCGTTTCAAAGGTTGGGGTCGGGGAGGTGTTTTCGCCGGAGTTGCAAGCACCGTCCTGGGGCGGGGGCGGATCCCCTGGGTTTTCCGAGTTCGGGACGATCCCAGCGGAGTTGTCGGCGAAGATCGACCGTTCGATCAAAAGGTGGCCACCGGCGTTGGAGCCGGAGTAGCCAACGGCGTTGTCGACGGCGACCGAGTCTGCGATCCGGCCGTAGCAGTCGCGGCAGGCGCCGATGTAGAAGCCGGAGTCGTTGAAGCCAGAGGCCCAATCAAGTTCAAAGGCTCCTCCCACCTCGTTGGAGGCGAAGATCCCGTAGCCGCCGTCGAGGCCGGTGTCGTAGGCGGTTAGGTAGCGGCCCCAGTAGCCGTGGGCACCGATCGTCCCGGAGCCGGAACCGCCGTTCCACCAGATCTCGTTCCCGCCTTCGCCGTTTGGTCCTTCCCGTTCGAAGTTGCGAACGGTGAGGTTTTCCACCCAGACATCGCTGGCTTTGAAGATTTCAATCCCGTTGGACCCCTTTGGCGAGCGGCTCCCGTCGATCACAACCGTGTTGCGGTTCAACCCCCGGATGTGGAGGTCCGGCGTCGTTACCCGGACCGCTTCGTAGTAGGTGCCTGGCTCGATCAGGATCCAGTCGCCGGGCCGCGCGGCGTTTACCGCCCCCTGAATCGTTGGGTAGTAACCGGGGCCGACGATCAAGACCGAACCCTGCCACCCCGCTCCCCGGGCGGAGCCGACAAAGAGGGCTGCTGCCAAGGCAAGGCCGCCAAGGAAACCAGCCAGCGCTGCAGCCGCGTGCAGGGGAGACCTTCCAGCAACCATCCCGATCCTCCTTTTGTTTGCCGTGACGGCGACCTGCCGCCAACGGCAGAATAACCACCTTTATCGAGGTTTGCAACACCTTAGCTGCCTGGTAGGTGGTCGGTCTGGAGGATCAGCTCCGCTACCTCCTGGGGGCGGTCGAGGGAGAGCAGATGGCCGGCGCCGGGGAGGACCACCGAGCGGACCTGCGGGGGCAGCCGCTTTGGGGGCGCTACCAACCGGTCCCGTTCTCCCCAGACCAAGGTGACAGGCACCTCAAGGTCGGCAAGCCGCTTGAAGCGGGAGGCCCGCATCGCCGCGTTTGCAGCGGCGTAGCCAGGGGATTTCAGGTAGGCTGCGACGAGGTTGCGGGCCTGGGAGGGCGGCAGGGCGGCCGGATCGCCGACGACGCCGGACAGCAGCGCGCGGCGGCCAGCGGCAGTGCTGACCGCAGCCTCAAGGAGCGGTAGCAGCGGCCGGGCAAGGCGGCGGCTCAGGTCGGGGCGGGGGGAGAGGCGGCGGGGCCACAGCCCAGCCGGCGCCAGGGCGGTGACGGAGCGGGCGTGGCCAAGCAAGGCGAGCTCGAAGGCGATCCACCCCCCTAAGGAGGCGCCGACAAGGCCCGGCTTCGCAAAACCCTGTTCGTCGAGGTAGGCGGCGAGGACCGCTGCAAACTCCGCAGGGGAGGGGCGACCTGGAAGGGGCGGGGAGTCGCCAAAGCCTGGGAGGTCGACAGCGATCAGCTGCCGCTTTGGCGCAAGCAGGGGGAACAGCGGCTCCCAGAGCCGGCGGTTGGCGCCAAGGGCGTGGATCAAAAGCAGCGGCGGACCGTTTCCAGCGACCGTTGTCGCAAGCCGCCCAAGGGGGTATCTGCCCTTGCGGTGCAACGCGGTGGTTAGCGGGACGCCCGCCCTCGGAAACGGCTGAAGTCCGGCTTTCGCTTCTCCAGGAAGGCCCGCAACCCCTCCTCCGCCTCCTCCCCTTCCTGGAAGGCGTAAAGGCCGGAGAAGGCGAGCTGGCCGATCGCGGCGATCTGCTCGCTGTCGGCGTTAAAGGACTGTTTGAGGAACCGCAGCGCTGTCGGGGAGAGGGCGAGGATCTCGTCGGCGTAGCGGCGGACCTCAGCGCGGAGCTCGCTTGCCGGCACAACCTTGTTTACAAGCCCCCACCGCTCCGCTGTCTGGGCGTCGTACTGGCGGCAGAGGAACCAGATTTCACGGGCCCGCTTCTCCCCGACAACCCTTGCTAGGTAGGCGGTGCCAAAGCCGGCGTCAAAGGAGCCGACGCGGGGGCCGGCTTGGCCGAACCGGGCGTGGTCGGCGGCGATCGAGAGGTCGCAGACCACGTGGAGGACGTGGCCGCCGCCGATCGCCAAGCCGTTTACCGCTGCGATCACCGGCTTGGGGATTTCCCGGATCAGGCGGTGGAGGTGCTCGACGAGCAGCCGGCCGGTTCGGGAGGGGCCGTAGCCACCGCCCGGTTCCCGTTCCTTTTGATCTCCGCCGACGCAGAACGCCCGCTCGCCGGCTCCGGTGATCGCGACGACCCCAACCGCAGGGTCGCTCCATGACCGCTCCAAGCAGTCGATTAGCTCGTCAACGGTCTTTGCCCGGAAGGCGTTGAGGCGGTGGGGGCGGTTGATCGTTATCCAAGCAAGGCCGTCTTCAACGGCGTAAAGGACGTCCTCGTAAGTTGGCTGGTCGGTCACGGTTCCTCCTTCTTAGGCCATTGTCAAGCCACCGCTTACCGACAGCGTTTGGCCGGTGATGTAGGCGGCGCGGGGAGAGACGAAAAAGGAGACGGCGTAGGCCACCTCCTCCGGATCAGCAAGCCGGCCAAGCGGGATCGCCCGCTCCAGCGCTGCAACCAGCCGCTCGCCGCCTTCCCGTTGCATCCCTTCCAACAGCGGGGTACGGGTTGGCCCTGGGCAAACGACGTTGACGGTGATCCCGTCCTTCGCGTGCTCCCGGGCGATCGTCTTGGCAAACCCCACCAGCCCAGCCTTTGCGCCGGCGTAGACCGACTCCAGGGAGGAGCCGACGCGGGCGGCGTCGGAGGAGATGAAGACGATCCGGCCGAAGCGGCGGTCCACCATCCCAGGCAGGACCTCCTTCGTTAGCCGCAGGGCGCCGGTGAAGTTGAGGTCGATCAACCGTTGCCAGAGCCGTTCGGTGGTCTGAACGAACGGGACCAACCGGTCCCAGCCGGCGTTGCTGACCAAAACCCCGAGCGGACCAAGGGCTGCCTCCGCCGCCCGCACCGCCTGCCGGACCGAACGGGGGTCTTGGACGTCGAGGGGGACGGCAACCGCCTCCCGGCCTTCCCTTTGCAGCCGCGCTGCCTCCCGGCGGGCCGCCGCCGGCCGGAGGTCGCCCAACGCCACCGGGTGGCCCCGCTCGGCAAGCTCCCGGGCGATCGCCAGGCCGATCCCCCTTGCCGCGCCGCTAACGAAGGCTGCCGGTTCAGCCATGGCGCAAGGATAATCGTTCCTATTGACGGCTTTCTAAGGCCCGGTTATCATCTGCCGTGGTTCTCTTGCTTTCGCGCTTCTTTTACGGTGGCGGGGAACGCTAAACGGACCTTTTGCAGGGGGCGGGTGCTTGCCCTCCTAGCGGTGGCTGCAGCGATCGGCCTCTTCGCCGGCCCCTTGGCCGGCGGCGCTGCAGGCAAGGCCAGCCACCACCACCGTGCCAACCGCTGCGCGCACCAGCAGCGGCACGGCAAGGGCCACCTGAAGGGGAAAGGCAGGAGGAGGAAGGGGTGTCGGCCCCTGCGAACCCACCATCGCAAGGGGAGGGGGAGGCACAAACACTAGAAAGGGAAGGGAACGCCCACGCCGGCCCCCGGTACGGCCCCGCGGGGAGGTGGCGGGGGGACGAGAGAAACGGAAGGCACGTCCACCGCAGGCGTCCCCTGGCAAGCGCGGCTAGCAGCGGTGCTGAGAGGGCTGCCTGCCCCTGAGGAGCAGCTCTTTGAAAAGGCAGCGGCTGGGTTGCCTGCCGCCCAACGGGAAGCGGAGCTAGGTCGGGCGGAACGGCTCAAGGAACCCCAGCGGGCCGAGCTGGTGAAGGCCGTTGAAAAGGCGATGGCAGCCCTTCCCGGGCCCGCCCAGGAAAACCTTGCCCGGGCCTTGCTGGGAGACGCTACCCCTGGGCAACTTGAAGAACTGAACGGGATCGGCCAAAACGGCCTGAAGCAGCTTGCGCAAGGGGCGGAGCAGGAAGTGCCGCCGGTTGCGGTCGGGGAACCGGAACTGGCAACGGTTTACCCACCCCACAACCAGCAGGAACTGGAAGAAGCAGCCGCTTACCTGCGCGAAGTTTACGAACGGTCGCTGCCCCACTACCTTGCCCTTGTCGAACGGGCGGTCGCCCTCCGTTCCGCCCCTGGGACCAGGCCGTTGCTGTTGGAGCTTGACCTGATCGGCCTCGAGGAAGTGGCAAAGGAAGTGCTTGCCGAACCCCAGAAGGCCTTTGGCGGGATCGCCTACACCCTCCTTTTCGCCGAACCGGCTCAAACCCAGGAACTGCAGCAGGAAGCGGCTAAAGTAGCGGGGTTCTGCACCGGCCAAGTTGAACCGGCAACGGCCCAAAGGTGTGGGATCTTCCAGGGGGTGGTAGTGGCCACGAGCGGGGTGAAGCCACTGCCGGGGCCCGTTGCCGAAGCGGCGGTCAACTGCGTGGAGACGCCGGTCTGCACCCGTGAAGAAAGGGAACTGATCGAGCGGTACGTCAGGGAAGCGGCCGCCCAAAGCAAGGAACAACAAGAGGTTGTGGAAAGGGTGGTGAACCGGTTCCAGGAAACAACGGAAGCAACCCAAGAAGCCTGGACCGCCGCCTTCGAAGAAGTGCGGGAAGCGGGGTAGGCTGCCGCGAAGCGCTTCGCTGCGTTGGCCCCTGCGACCGGTTCAAGCGCAGGCCTTGAGCCTGCGCTTTAGAGGGCCCAGCATTTGAAGATGCAAAACCCCGGCCGAGCCGGGGTTTGCCTCGAACTGCCGATGCCTGCGCGCGGTTCAGCCGTCGTAGTAGAGGGGAAACTCCCAAGGATGGGGCCGCATCTCGACCTGCTTGGCCTCGTTGCGCTTGTAGGAGATCCACTCGTCGATCAGGTCCTGGGTGAAGACGCCGCCCTCGAGGAGGAAGGCGTGGTCGGCTTCAAGGGCGTCCATCGCCTCCGCGAGGGAGCCAGGAACGCGGGGGATGTTTGCCAGCTCCTCCTCGGAGAGCTCAAAGAGATCGGTATCGACCGGGTCGCCGGGCTTCAACCCCCGCTTGATCCCGTCAAGGCCTGCCATCAGCATCGCCGAGAAGGCGAGGTAGGGGTTGGCCATCGGGTCGGGGGGGCGGAACTCGATCCGCTTCGCCTTCGGGGAGGCAAGGTACATCGGGATCCTTACCGCGGCGGAGCGGTTGCGCTGGGAGTGGACGAGGTTGACGGGGGCCTCGTAGCCGGGGACCAGCCGCTTGTAGGAGTTGGTGGTTGGCGCGCAGAAGGCCATCAACGCCCTCCCGTGGGCGATGATCCCCGCGACATAGGAAAGGGCTAGCTCGGAGAGGAGGGCGTACCCCGACTCGTCGAACATCAACGTCTCGCCCCCCTTCCAGAGCGACTGGTGGACGTGCATCCCGGAGCCGTTCTCCTCGAAGACCGGCTTAGGCATGAAGGTCGCGGTCTTGCCGGCTGCCTTGGCCGTGTTCTTAACCACGTACTTGTGGAGCATCAAGGTGTCGGCCATCTGCAGCAAGGGGAGGAAGCGGAGGTCGATCTCCCCTTGGCCGGGACCGCCCACCTCGTGGTGGTGGAACTCGGTCTTAACGCCCAGCGCCTCCAGGATCAACACCATCAGCGCCCGCAGGTCACCGTGGGTGTCGGAAGGGGGAACTGGGAAGTACCCCTCCTGGGAGCGGATCTTGTGGCCGAGGTTGCCGGCCTCCCGGAACGCCTCCCCCATGTTCCAGTACGCCTCTTGGGAGTCGACTTCGTAGAAGCCGGTGTGGGTCCGCTGGTCGAAGGAGACGTGCTCGAAGATGTAAAACTCCGCCTCCGGGCCGAAGTAGGCGACGTCGGCGATGCCGCTTTCCTTGAGGTACCGCTCCGCCTTCTGGGCGACGTAGCGGGGGTCACGGGAGTACGCCTCCCGCGTGATCGGGTCGATCACGTTGCAGACCAGAGAAAGGGTTGGCTCCTTGTAAAAGGGGTCGCGGATCGCGGTCGTGGGATCGGGCAGAAGGAGCATGTCCGACTCCGCGATCTGCTGGAAGCCCCGGATCGAGGAACCGTCAAACCCTAAGCCGTCGCTGAAGGCCTCCTCGTCTAAGGCGGCAAAGGAGAGGGTCATGTGCTGCCAGCTTCCGGGGACGTCGGTGAACTTGAGGTCGACCATCCGGGCCCCGAAGCTCTCGCCAAACCTGATCACGTCGGCCCCGGTCGGGGCTTTGCCGGACGCAAACCCGGCGATCGTCAGCGGCTTCTCCTCTTTGACGAGCTCGCGGATCTCGGTAAGTCTTGTGTTTTCCATCGCCACTACCAGTCCCTTTCCCTTGTTTGGTTTGGCGGCTTGGCCGCCGTCGTTTGACCGTCTCTAGCGGCGCTGGACTTTATTAGATCGGCACAGCCCGCTCACTTGGCCAAAGGTCCAAAAGCAAGGCTTAGGGTTTAGACACCGGTCCCGCTAGGGGCCGCTTTGCACCGGCAGCCGCCCCAGTTCAACCGCCCCCGTCGCTGGGTTTACGTACCGCTTCGGCGGTGCCGGTTCGATCACGGTCGAGAAGCGCCCTTCCACCGCCCTGCCGAGCGCCGCCGGTCCGGGCCGGCCCGGCCTCGCCGGGATCACGGCGTAACCGAGCTGCTGGCGGCCTGGCTTTACCGGTGTGAGGGCGAACCGGAAGGTCTTCGTTTCGCCGGGTTGGAGCGGGCCAAGCGCCCACTGGCTTGCATCGTCGGTAACGGCCCCGCCCGGCGGGTCGAAGGGAACGGTTTCAACGGGGATTGGCGGCTTTGGCCCAGGCCCTTCGTCGACGATCCAGATCGGCCGGTTGGGGTCGGCAAGGTGGGGGTAGTTGGAGTGGTAGTAGAAGGAGCGGATCGCAACGGCGACCTGGGGCAGCGGCTGGTCCGAGGGGTTGCGGACGGTAAGTTCAAGGTAGCTGCGGCGGGAGACCTGCTGGTTCGTTGGGAAGGAAGCCTTTACTACTTCCACAGTGGCGGTTGCCGGTGGGGACGGGCTGCCCCCGGTCGCGCCACAGCCAGCCATCAGCAGGCCGCCGAGGAGCGGAATTGCAACCCTCCGTAGCCTAACCATCGAACCGCTACCATACCAGCGGGACTTCGGGGGTGGGATCGATCACATAAAGTTGGGGAACTGTGGCCACCGTCTCTACGGGTCAGATCGAGCAGCCGGAGCGGGTTGTAACGCCGCGCAGCCAGCCTGGCTGGGAGCGGGTGGTCGGTCCACTGCGGGCCGCCCTGGAAGAAACCGGGGACATCATGATCCTCACCGGCAGGACGATCGTCTCGGCGATCCGTCCCCCCTACCCCTACGGCGAGGAGCTGGTCTCCCAGTTTCTGTTTGTGCTCCGCCTCTCCTGGCTGCCGCTGACGGTTACTACCTTCGCCCTAAACTACGGCGCCCCGGGCATCCAGGCGGCGAACATCCTCCAGCTGGTGGGCGCAACCGACCGCTTGGGGGGCTTCTTCGTCCTCGCCTCGGTGCGGGAAATCGGCCCGTTGATCACCAGCACCGTGCTCTCCGGCGTCGCTGGGACGGCGATCAGCGCCGACCTGGGGGCTAGGAAGATCAGGGAGGAGCTTGACGCGCTCCAGGTCCTGGGGGTCGATCCGGTCAAGAACTTGGTCGTGCCCCGGTTCCTCTCCCTGATGCTCGTTACCGCCCTCTTCGACATCTACGCCGTCCTTTTCGGCGTCTTTGGCGGTCTGTTGGCAGGGGTCCTCTACGGCGTCCCGCTCGGCGAGTTCTGGGCCACCTTCTTCGCCAACGTCGAGACCACCGACCTTTGGGGATCGGTGGTGAAGTGCGGGATCTTCGGGGCGATCATCGCGATCGTCTGCTGTTACAAAGGGATGACCGCCTCCGGCGGCGCTGAGGGCGTCGGGCGGGCCGTCAACGAGGCGGTTGTCACGGTTCTCTTGCTGACCGGCGCCGTCAACTACGTCTTCACGCAGGTCCTCCTAGCAACCCACCCCAACATCCTCGTGATCAAGGGCTAGGCAATGGCAACCCAACAGACCCAACTGCCCCGCGAATGGCTTGCCGGTACCGGCGAGATGACCTCCTTCTGGTCGACCGTCCTGCGGGACGTCTACAGCGGCAGGGTGCTGCGGTTCTTCGGGGAGGCGGTCCGGCAGGCGGGGATCCTTGTCACCGGCTCGGCGTTGGTGATCTGGGGGCTGGTCTTCATCAACGGCCTTGGCGTCTGCGGGATCGAGGGGGCCTACTTCTCCGAGTCGATTGGCTCGCCTGGGAACTCGGGGATCTTCTCGGCGCTTTGCAACCTCCGTGAGGCGGTCCCCTACGCCTTCGGCTACATGATGTCGGCAAAGGTTGGGACCGGGATCGTCGCCGAGCTGGGGGCGATGCGGATCTCGGAGGAGATCGACGCCTTGGAGGTGATGGGGGTCGACTCGATGACCTTCCTTTGCGCGACCCGGCTGTTGGGGGCATGGATGGTGCTGCCGTTCATCTACATCACCGGCGTTGGCCTTGCCTACCTCGCCTCCTACCTGGCTGTGGTCGACCAGCTAGGGTTTATCTCCTCCGGCGGCTTCCTGCTGATCTTCTGGGAGTTCCAGAACCCCTTGGACTTCCTCTATAGCCTGATCAAGGGGATGGTGATGGCGACCGTCGTCGTCCTCGTCGGCTGTTACTACGGCTATAACGCAAGTGGAGGACCGGTCGGAGTGGGCACCGCGACGGCGAAGTCGATGGTCGTGAACATCGTCCTAGTGACCTTTATCGGCATGCTCGGCACCCAGATCTTCTGGGGCGGCCACGCCAACGTCCCGATCGGAGGTTGAGGTGGCAGAGGAGCCCCGTCCCCAACAGCCGGCACAGCCCCCAAAGGAGGAGGAGCACGACGACGAGCCGATGGTCGGGGCGGCTGCGATCGCCGAGGCGCTGGCCGCCGGCGGCGAGCTCCATACCGAAGAGATCGCCCCTGGCACCCCGGACGCGATCGAGTTCCGGGAGGTCCACAAGTCCTTTGGCTCCAACCACGTCCTGCGGGGGCTGAACCTTCGGATTCCTGAAGGCCACATCTCGATGATCCTCGGTCCGTCCGGGACCGGGAAGTCGGTCTGCATCAAGCACATCGTCGGCCTGCTCTACCCCGACTCAGGGGATGTGATCGTGAAAGGCCACTCGATCCCCTCCCTTTCCGACGAGGAGCTTTTTGCGCTGCGCCGGCGGTTCGGCGTCCTGTTCCAAGATGGGGCTCTGTTCGGTTCGCTTAACCTCTTCGACAACGTCGCCTTCCCGCTCCGCCAGCACACCGAGAAAAGCGAGGAGGAGATCGCAGAGATCGTCAACCGGAGGCTACGGGAGGTCGGTCTTGGCGGCGAGGGCCACAAGATGCCCGACGAACTTTCCGGCGGAATGCGGAAGCGGGCCGGCTTTGCCCGCGCCCTGGTCCTTGAACCGGAGATCGTCCTCTTCGACGAGCCGGACTCCGGGATCGATCCGGTCCGGACCGCGTTGCTCTGCGAGCTGATCAAGGAAATCCACGCTGAGAACGGCGGCACCTACGTCGTGATCACCCACGACATCCTGAGCGCCCGCCGGATCGCCAGCTATATCGCCCTGATCTGGGAAGGGCAGGTCGTGGAGCAAGGGCCTGCGCGGGAGCTCTTTGAATCGGACCACCCGTTCACCAAGCAGTTCCTTTCCGGCAACCCGCGCGGACCGCTCCAGATGGACTAAGGGTGGGTGCTTTGCGCGCCCTTGCCAGGTTGGGCGGCAACCGCCCGAGGCTGGTGGTTGGCGTAGTGGCAGCCTGCGCCGCCCTTGCTGTAGCGGTCCTGGTTGGGGAGGGGACGACCGTCGGCGTGCGGGGCTTCCTCGGCGGGGAAGGGAGCGTTGCAACGGCCACCAAAACCCTTTACCGCGCCTTCGGCGAAGAACCGCTGGTGGTGATCGTGAAAGGGCCGCTGCAGCGGCTTGTGGTGGGCGAAAACATCCTCCACCTCAGCGAACTGGAACGGTGCTTAGCCGGAGAACTTCCAGCCGGCGGCTACCCCTGCAACGCCCTTGCCAAGGGCCGGTTCTTCCGCTCCCTGCTTGGGCCGGGGGAGATCGCTAGGGCGACCGCCCAGCGGTTGGAAGGGACCCTTGGCGCTCTTTTGGCAAAGGCGCGGCGAGCAGCGTTGGCGGCCGGCGAAGCGGTCCGTCGGCAGGCGATCGCCCGCGGTGAACGGGAAGCGGCTCCAACCCTTGCCAAGGAAGCGGAAGCAGCAACCCTTGCCGCTTACGCCAAGGAAGGGGAGCTTTTGGCAAGGCGGTTTGGTCTCTACGGACCGCCGGAGCCTGCAAACCCCGCCTTTGTGCTCCCCCTTTTCTTCAAGGACGGCGGCGCCTCCCCCCAGCCCAAGCAGCGGTACGCCACCCTCCTGCCCACCCCAAACCTCGCCTTGATCGCGCTACGGCCACGGGCTGGCCTAAGCGAAGGCGCCCGCTCCCAAGCGGTCCACCTCGTCGCTGCGGCGCTGAAGGACCCAGCCTTTGCCCTCGTCGGCGGAAGGTACGGGCTGAGCGGCGAACCGGCGGTGGTAGCCGAGGTTGGGGAAGAGGTTGGCGGGGAGCTGATCCGGCTCCTCGTTGGAGCGGTAGCGGTAGCTGCCTTCGTCCTTGCCCTTCTGTTCCGGGGCCGCCCCCGCCTCCAAGCCCTCTTTGTCGCCGGCGCGGCGGCGTTGGTTGCGGTTGGGATCTTCGCCCTTGCAAGCGGCGGCCTCTCCCTTGCCGCCCTGGCGGTAGCGCCGGCGCTGATCGGCCTTGGCGTCGACTACGCCCTCCAAGCCCAGGCGGCCGTCGAACGGGAGGGGCGGCGGGTGGCTGCCCGCAGCGCTGGGGTTGCGATGGCCGGCAGCTTCGGCCGCCTGTTGGGGACGGCGGCTGCTGCAAGCGGGGCAGCGCTCGTGGTCCTGCTAGCCAGCCCGCTCGGCGTGGTCCGCTCCCTTTCCCTGTACCTGATCGTTGGCCTGGCGGTTGCCTTCCTGCTCGCGGTCGCGGTGGCCAGCGCGGTCCCTGCCCTGCCCGGCCGCCGCCTTGGCTTTGGAGCGTTTGCCCGGGCGTGGCGGTCGGCTCAGGACCTTTTACGCTCAGCGGTGCGCCGCTCCGGGGTCGCGGCGGTCGGCATCCGCCTTGGCCTCAGCCGCCCCTCGGCGGTGGTTGCGGTCGCTGGAGCGTTGGCCTGCGCCGGCTTTGCCCTTGCCGGCAGCGAGGAAACCCAGACGGAGCTCTCCCAGCTTCTGCCCCACCGCCTTGGCGCCGTCTCCTCTTTAGCCTCGGTGCAGCGGGAAGCCGGCTTTGGCGGCCAGCTCAACCTCCTCGTCAGCGGCGCCAACCTCGCCCAGCCCGGGGTCTTGGGCTGGCTGGCCGCCTACCAACGGCGGGTGGTTGGGGCGGTGGGCGGGGCAAGCTGCAAAACCGCCCCCCTTTGCCCAACCCTCTCCCTGGCCGGTCTGCCAAGCCGTGCCCAGCCGCGGCGCTTGCGGGCCCTCTTCTACGCGATCCCGCCCCAGCTGCGGGATCAGCTGATCACCCCAAACCACCGCTTGATCCTGCTCTCCTTCGCCCAACGGCTGCTTTCGGCCAGCGCCGAGCAGCGGCTGATCGACCGGGTCCTAGCCCTTGCCGATCCGCCGCCGGGGGTAACGGTCCGTCCGGCCGGCCTGCTGGCGGCGGTCGGCCAGGAGGGGGCCGCCCTCTCCAGCCCCTCCCGGCGGCTGGTAAGCGGCCTGCTTTCCCTTTTGGCCGGGGCGGTGGTGGTAGCGGCGCTCTCCCGGTCGTTGCGGCTCGCCGCCGTTTGCGCTGTCTTTAGCGCGATCGTCCTTGGCTGGTCGATCCTCCTGCTCGTTGGGCTGGGGGTTGCCCTTAACCCCCTCTCCAGCTCCCTTTCGGCCGTGGTGGTGGCGGTTGCCTACGAGTTTGCCGTCCTCCTTGCCGGCCGTTACGCCCTCCTCCTCCGCAGCGGCGCGCCGCCGGCCGCCCTCCTCAACCGGCTTTACGCCACAACGGGAGCGACGGTATTCACCTCCGGGGCTGCGGTGATCGCCGCCTTCGGCGTCCTTGCGCTGGCACCGATTCCCCTCCTTTCCCAGTTCGGCGCAGGGACCGTTGCCGAGCTGGCCTGCCTCGAGCTGGCGGTTTTCCTTGCCTTGCCGGCGCTGCTGACCATGCTCCTTGGCGCTAGGTTCGCCCAGCCCGCGGTTGCCGCAGGGTGGCGATCAAAAGCCCCCGTTGGCGGTCGGTAAGGGAGCCAAGCGGCTTGCGCTCGGAAAGCCCGAGTTGGGAGAGGAGGCGGCGGACCCGCATCTGACCCCAGCGCCGTTGGCTGAGGAGGAGGTCGCCCAGCTCCATCGAGCGGGCCTCTGGCGGAGTTCTTTCCAGGACCTCGGCAACGGTCAGCTTGCCGGCGGCGATCTGCCGCTTCAAGCGAGCCCGCGCGATCCGGACCTCGTTGGCCCTGGCAAGGGCACGGAGGTGCTGTTGCTGGCTGGCGGCCAAGGCACGGCTTTGCTCCTGTTTTTGGGCACCAACGATCGTCGCAGTTGCGTCGGTCAACTTGCTCGCTCCCCGTCTTCTGGTCCGGCCCACCCTGGCCGTACCGAGGTTTGCGGACTATTGGCTTGCAACGGTTCGCGTCACCGGAGGCCCTACCTCCCAGCCGGGACCCGAACCGGAGCTGGGACCTCGTTACGCCCGCCTGGAGGCGCGGACCGTTCGCCAGGCAAAACTAGCAAGGTTGGGGCGGGAGCGGCAGAGGTTTGGTTGCAGAACCTCCGCTAGCACCGAATTTTTTTCTGCGGTGAAAGTTTTGTGAAACAACGGACAAAGTCTGAAAACAGGAGCGGGGCCGAGCTTTGCAACCGAGGTGCACAATCACCGGCCGCAAACGCCCGCAGCTAAAGGATTTGTGACACCTTGATCAAGGGTTGGCAAAACGTAGCGATCGGCTCCTGCTCCGGACCTAGCTTGGAGTTAACTTTTTTCGCGCGGCGGTATTTAAAAGAAATTCAGAGAAAATCACAAACCACGGTCCACCATCTCTGGACCGGGTAGTGGGCCATGGTTTGCCTCGAACTCCCGTTTCACGGCGGCAAACCGTTCCAACGCCTCTTCAAGCTCCTCCTTGGTGTGGGTAGCCATCACGCTTGTCCGCAGCAGCGCGCCGCCTGGGGGAACCGCGGGATGGAGCGCGGTGTTGACAAAGACCCCGGCGTCGTACAGGGCGCGCCAGAGCAGGCCTGCCTTCCAGTCGTCGCCAACCAGAACCGGCACGATCGGGGTGACCGTGGCCAGCCCACCCTCGACCTCCCTCACCCCTGGGGCTGTTGCTTGGCAGCCGGGACCAAGCCGCTGGGGTGGGACCACGGCAAAACCAAGCTCCGCCAAGCCGTTCCGTAGAAACCAGGCGTTTTCAAGCAGCTGAAGTTGGCGGGAGCGGCCCTCCGGGGAGCGGAGCAGCCGCAGCGCCGCAAGGGCTGCTGCAAGGGCGGCTGGGACGGAGGCCGCGGTAAACAGGAACGGACGGGAGGAGATCCGCAGGTACTCGACCAGCTCCTTTGGGCCGACTACAAAGCCGCCGCAGGAGGCCAAGGACTTGGAGAAGGTCCCCATCCGAACGTCGACCTCCTCCTCGACGCCAAGCAGCTCGCTTGCCCCCCGCGCCTGGAGGCCAAGGACGCCGGCGCCGTGGGCCTCGTCGACCATCAACCGTGCCCCGTAGCGGCGCGCCAAGGCGGCGATCTCGGCCAGGGGCGCGAGATCCCCCTCCATCGAGAAGACCCCGTCGACTACCACCAGCACTCCGCCGCCGTCCCCCGCGGCCCGCTCGAGGAGCACCTCAAGGCGGTCGAGGCGGTTGTGGCGGAACGGGCGGACCTTGGCCCTTGAAAGCAGGCAGCCGTCGAGGATCGAGGCGTGGTCGGCGGAGTCGACGATCACGGTGTCCTTTGGGGAGAGCAGCGCGGAAAGCGTGCCGAGGTTGGCCTGGTGGCCGGTCGTGAAGACAAGGGCTGCCGGGGAGCCAAACCACTCGGCGATCTCCGCCTCCAGCTCGAGGTGGAGCTCGGTGGTGCCGTTGAGGAGCCGGGAGCCGGTGAGGCCGGAGCCGTACCGGTCTACGGCAGACTTGGCGGCGGCGAGCACGGCGGGGTGGTCGGTAAGGCCAAGGTAGTTGTTGGAGCCGAGCATGATCCGCCGCTTGCCCTCCATCACAACGGTGGAGCGGGTGGGGGAGGAGAGGGGGCGGAAGTAGGGGAGGATCCCAGCCTCTTGGGCGGCAGCTAGCAGCTGGCTGCGGTCGTGGTCACGGAGCTTTGCGAACAGGTCGACCGCCGCCCTTCTAGGTGGGGCGAGCGGTTGGCTGGGGGACTGCCCCGGGGCTTGATCGTTGCCGGTCACAGGGCTGTCGGGTTCGGACCTAGTGGCGGTGGTATGGGCGGCCATGATATATCGCCGCCATGCCAATCCAGATCGAGCCGGTTGGGGGCCGGCGGGAGCTAGCAGCCTTTATCGACCTCCCTTACCGCCTCCACCGCAACCATCCCCAGTGGGTGCCGCCGCTGCGCCTCGAGCGCCGGCTCTTCCTCTCGCCCCGGTTCAACCCCTTCTTCAAGCACGGCGAAGCCCAGCTTTTTCTGGCCCGGCGGGATCGCGAGGTGGTGGGGCGGATCTCCGCCCACATCGACCACGCCTACAACCGCTACCACCGCTCCCACTGGGGGTGGTTTGGGTTCTTCGAGTGCGTAGAGGACGGGGAGGTGGCGAAGGAGCTGCTGGAGGCTGCCGCTGGCTGGCTGGAGCAGCGGGGGTGCGAGCTGATGGTCGGCCCAGCCGACTTCACGATGAACGATGAAAGCGGGATCCTGGTCGATGGGTTCTCGGCGCCGGCTTTGATCCGGGAACCGTGGCACCCCCCTTACTACCAGCGCCTCGTCGAGGGGGCAGGTTTGGAGAAGGCGGTCGACCTTTACGTCTGGAGGATCCACGCCGACGACTACCGACGCACCCATCCAATGATCTTCAAGCTGGCCGAACGGCTGGAGGCCGACCACGGGATCGTCGTGCGGCGGATGAGCCGCCTCCACCTGCGCAAGGAGCTCGACCGGTTTGCCGAGGTCTACAACGCTGCGTGGGCCAAAAACTGGGGGTTTGTCCCCTACTCCAAGGAGGACCTTGACGCCTTTGTCTTCGACATCCAGCTCGTCTTCGACCGGGACTGGATGATGGTCGCCGAAAAAAAAGAGACCGGCGAGCCGGTGGCGATCGCGATTACCTTCCCCGACATCAACCAGGTGCTGCGGCGAATGAACGGCCGCCTGCTCCCCTGGGGCTGGTACCACTACCTGCGCCGCAACCGGATCATGACCTGGATCCGGGTCGGCTTCCTCGGGGTGAAGCCCGAGTACCAGCACACCGGTGTTGCCGCAAAGCTTTACGTCGAGCACTTCGAGACCGCCCGTCGCAAGCCCCACAAGGACGGCCACTGCGGCTGGATCCTGGAGACCAACCTGGCGATGAACAGGGCGATGGCGGCGATGGGCTCCGAGATCGCAAAGACCTACCGGATGTACCAACGGCCACTTTCCGGGGAAAGCCGCCGCAGCGGCGCCTAAACTCCAACCCTGTGGAGTTACAGCCCCAGTCAAGCTCCCGGCTGCCGGCTCCGCTTGGGCCGCCCGCTGTCCGCCGGGATTCCGGGGTGCCGCAGCGGGTCGTGCCGGCGCGGCTGATCCCAGCCGTTGCTGCAACCTCGTTCGTTGCCGGCGCTGCAATCGCCTCCTACGCCGCCCGGCGTCGCCGGGTCAGGGAGGTAGGGACAGCTAAGCCGCGGCGGATCGAGGTGGTCGGCTCCCGGTCGGTCCTCCTCGACGTCCACCTGCTCGGCCTGCCCCGCCGCTAGAGGCCCTGACCGGGGAGGTACTCGTTGGTGTAAGGGGGGGCGAGGGTGGTCGGGTCGTGGATCAGCAGGTGGCGGGAGTAGAGGGACTGGGCAAGCGCCGACCAGGTGGCTGGGTCTTGGTAGCCGTAGGGTTGGTTCGGTTGGGGGGTGGCGACCGTGACCACTTCCCCTTCCAGCCGGCGGCGCGCTGCACTGCTGAGGTGGGTTTGGCCAAGGAGGGCAACCCCTAGCGCTGGGTTGGCGCGCAGCCGGGCTGCAGCACCACCGAGCGGCAGCAGCAAGGCCCGCAACGCTTCCCCGTCCCGCTCCGCCTCCCGGACCCGGACCGCCAACACCGGCTCATCGCTACTGGCTTGGTCCAGTGAGGCGACGGCGACGACCGCCAGCCCCCGGTCCCGGGCAAGGAGCACCTCCGACTGGGTGAGCACCGCTGCCTGTCCTTCCCCAGCGGTAAGCCGGTTTAGGGCTTGCGCTTCCGTCGGGGTGGTCTGGATCACCGGTTCTATGCCGGCGGGGCGGAGCCGCCCTTCCTGGGCCGCCAAGCGGAGGGGCAGGAGGTCGATCCGGGCCGTCTGTGGGGCGAAGACCAAGAACTGGGTTGGGGCGGGCTGGGTTGCCACCTCCTCCTTCACCCCACAGCCGGCTAGACAGAGGCAGGCGAGGGTAGCGGCGGGCAGCACCACCCGCCGCGCGGCAAGCAGGAGCGGCTGTCTGCCGGCACGGTGCAGGGAGCCAATCCTAGCCGCCGCAGCGAACCAAACCACCGTCCCAACCCGCCACCGCAAAGGTGCGGCGCCGTTAGACCCGCCTTGGCTCGACGCGCGTGAGCTCCCTTACCACCGCTTCCAGCTGGCCCGCGTTCCAGCACTCAAAGGCCTGGCAGTAGGGCTCGTAGGAACGCATCACGGAGTCCCCGTAGTTCCAGTAGAGCCGGGGCTCAGGGTTCAGCCAGTAGACCCGGCCTGCCCGCTTGGCAAGGGCGGCGAAGTCCCCAACCCCGGGCTCCCTGCCGTTGGTGCGGGCGTCTCCAAGGACAAGCATGGTTGAGCGGCTGTCCAGGTCGTCCTCGATCAGCTGCCGGAGGTGGTCCCAGACCCGGCCGTAGTCGGTGTAGCCGGAGACATCGGCTACGCCGGCGGTGCGGCTGATCCGTTCGGAGAGGGCCTTGAACTCCCGCTCCCGTTCGCAGAGCTCGGTGATCTCCGCCACCCGCTCGATGAAGACGAAGGAGCGGATCTTGCGGAAGGCGTCGTGGAGGGCGTGGAGGACGGAGAGGAAGAACACGGAAGCGGCGCTGACCGAGGTCGAGACGTCGCAGATCACGAAGATCTCCGGCCGGCGGGGCCGGCGCGGCCGCTCCTTGATTACGATCGGCACTCCCCCGGTCTGGAGGGAGGCCCGCAGCGTCCGGCGCATGTCGAGGTGGAGGTGGCGGTTGCGGGAGCCGCGCCGCTCCTGGCCTCCGCTGGCAAGGCGGCGGCGCAGCTGGGCGACGGTGCGCTGGACCGCAGCAAGGTCGGCGAGGGGCCTGGTCGGCAGCGCCCGGGCCAGCTCGACCAATGGCCGCGCTTGGGGAAGGTCGCCGCTGCGTTCGATCGTGCCGGCTTCCAGTTCGCGGCGCAGCAGCGCTTCGAAGTGGCGGAGCCCCTCCCTTGGGACCCCCTCCCGGCGGGGATCGCCAGCCTCCAGCGTCGGCCTCGCCTCCGGCCGTAGGTCGAGGGCGCGGCGGATCAGCTGGAGGTCGACGCCAACGGAGCCGCCCCCTGCGCCGAGGGCAGCGATCAGGTAGCGGGCGAGGTCGCGGAGCGTCGCCTCCGCTTGGGGATCGCCGGCTACAAAGCCGGCGATCGCCTGGGCAACCCGGCGGCGTAGCGCTGCCAGCTCCGCCTCGCCAAGGGTGTGGCCGACCTGCTGGCCGTCAGGGATGGGGGGTTCGTGGTCCCGGGCCCGGATCGCGGTGCGGGCGAGCAGGAACCGCTCAAAGGCGACCTCGAACAGGCGGCGGTCCTGCTGGCTCTTCGCAAGGGTTGCAGCAAGGGCGCCTTTGAACTGGTGCGGGTCCCGCCAGTCGACCAGGCCAAGGGCTGCGATCGCGTCAAGCAGCTCGGCGGTACCGATCGACAGCCCTTCGGTCCGCAGCAGCTCTGCAAAGGCAACCAGCTCGTCTGGGAGGGAGGCAGGCCGCCCCTCCCCTCTAAGCAGGTCGGCGCTCGCCATCGCTAAGGCCAAGCCGTGCCGCCACCGTCTCCAGGTCGGAGCGGTGCTTGATGATCACGGAGAGGGTTTGGGCAAGGGTGGCGGCATCGAGGTCGTTGGCGCCAAGCAGGACAAGGGCCCGCGCCCAGTCGATCGACTCCGCGATCGAGGGCGGCTTCTTAAGGTCCAGTTCGCGGACCATCCCTACCACCTCGACCAGCTTGCGGGCCAGCTCCTCCTTGAGCTGGGGGGCGTGCATCTTCAGGATCCGCAGCTCCTGGTCGGGGCTGGGGTAGTCGAGCCAGAGGTAGAGGCAGCGCCGCTTGAGGGCCTCCGTTAGCTCCCGGGCGTTGTTTGAGGTGATCACCACCAGTGGCCTGGTCCGGGCAGCGATCCGGCCGAGCTCCGGGATCGTGATCTGAAAGTCGGAGAGGAGCTCGAGGAGCATCGCCTCGAACTCTTGGTCGGTCTTGTCGAGCTCGTCGATCAGGAGCACCACAGGCTCGCTGGCGGAGATCGCCTGGAGGAGCGGGCGGGCGAGCAGGAACTCTTCGGTGAAGATGTCCCCCTCGACCTCCCGCCAGCCCGGCTCGTGCTCGGCCTGGATCCGCAGCAGCTGCTTGCGGTAGTTCCACTCGTAGAGGGCCTTTGCCTCTTCAAGGCCCTCGTAACACTGGAGTCGGATCAGCGGTCGGCCTGTGTAACGGGAGAGGGCCTTTGCCAGCTCGGTTTTGCCTACCCCGGCCGGCCCCTCGACGAGGACCGGCTTTTCCAACCGCAAGGCGAGGTAGGAGACAAGGGCCGTTTCCGGCCCCGCAAGGTAACCGACCGCGGCGAGACCTTCAGCGACGGCCTCGGCGTCCTCGCCGCCAAGCCCCTGGCCGGCAGCGCCGGCCTGCCCTGTGGTGACAGCCATCAGCTCAATCTTAGGTTGGCGGTAGGCCCTAAGCTTTGGTTGTCGTGACGTTCAAGCTCCGGAGAACAACGGTGCGGGTGGGAGGGGGCGGCCTTGCCCTCCTCGCCGGCTGTGCCGTGCTTGCCGGCTGCGGTGGCAGCTCCGCCCGGTCGACCCTGCGCCAGACCGTAGCCGCCGACCGCTCGATCCGCTCCGGCGTCCTCACCGTTGCTGTTGGACTCCGGTCCCAGCCCGAAGAAGCGCTGGGCGGGCCGCTGCGGTTGGTGGTCCAAGGGCCGTTTGAAAGCAAAGGGGCCGGCAAGGTCCCGGCCTTTGCGATGAAGGTTGGCTTGGCAAGCGGGCCGGCGACGATCCAGCTTGGCTTTACCTCCACCGGGTCGGCCCTCTACCTGACCTTTGGCGGACAGCCCTTTGAAGTACCACCCTCAGACTTTGCCGGCCTTGAAGCCGCCTACCGGGAAAGGAGCGGTGAAACCCCGGCGCTGCCGGCAGGGGTTGAACCGCTGCAGTGGTTGGAAAACCCAGAAAAGAAGGGGACGGTAACGGTTGAAGGGGAACCGGCGGAAAAGGTACGGGCAGGGATCAACAAGGGCCGCCTGCTTGCCTCCCTAGCCAAGACCGGGCCGTTCTCCGGGGCGCTAGGGGAACTGGCAAACAAGCTGCCGGCGCTCCACGGCCTGCTCGGCGCCCTTTCAGAACCAAGCGGCCGCAAGGAAGTTGGGGAAGCGGTCCAGCAGGCTTCGATCGAACTGGAGATCGGCAAACGGGACCACGTCCTGCGCCGCCTGCAGCTAAAGGTGGTGCTGGCTCCAAAGGGCGCTACGGTCGCCCGGCTGGGCGGCCTGAAGCGGGGTGAAGTGACCGCTTCCTTTGGCCTCAGCCAGATCAACGCCCCCCAACGGATCGCTGCCCCCGCCCACCCCAAGCCGCTCTCCGAACTGCTGCGGGAAGCCGAAGGGGCTGGGCTGTCGCTCGGCTAGGGACGGTAGCGGTGCCTACTGTGCTTCCGTTCCAACCATCCAACGACGCCTTGGGCACGCCAAGCCTCGGTGGAGCCGCCGGTAGACTGGGCTGGTCCGGGTGATGAAAAGGTGATCCCGCCCATCGAGGCCCACACCAGGACGCCAGCTGTGGACCCCAACCCGCAGCAACCGTGCCCCGAGCACGGCGATCGGTTGGAGGAGCTGCTCCGCGGCCGCGGGGTCGCTCCAGCAAAGCCCAGCGAGGAGCTCGGCCACCTCGTCAGCGACCTGCTCCTGGATCGCCTCGACCCGCAGGCCGTCTCGGCGGTGGAGAGGCGGGTTGGGGAGGACCCCGAACTGGCAGCGATCCTTGCCCAGGTGGAGGGCAAGCGGGAGCGAGGGGAGGTGCTGCTCCAACTTGCGGCCTGGGTTGACGAGCGGCGGGCGCTGGAACGGACCGGCTTGGTCCGGTTCGCGCCGCCGCAGGAGGTCCATGCGATGGCAAGGGGGCCAACCGCTGCTGCCGGCGGTCTTTACGAGGCAAACATGGTCGCCGAGGCCCTTGCGCTTGTCGGCTTTAGCCTTGGAGAGGTAGGGGCTGGTCTTGACTTCGGCTGTTCCTCAGGCCGGGTCCTGCTCCCGCTCTGCGCCGCCTACCCAAAGGCCCGTTGGCTTGGCTGTGACCCCAACCAAGGGGCGATCGAGTGGGCGAGAAGGACCCTTCCAAAGCTGGAGCTGTTTGTAAGTCCCCAACATCCCCCGCTCCCGATTGGGGATGGGGAGCTTGACCTGGTCTTTGCGATCTCGATCTGGTCCCACTTCGGGCCGGATGCTGCAGTGCGCTGGTGGGAGGAGATGGCCCGCCTGGTGCGGCCCGGGGGGTGGCTGCTCTTCACCACCCACGGCCTTGGGTCGATCGCCTACCACCTCGCGCGGGGCGAGCGGCTGCTGAGCCAGTCGGTGGAGATCGCGGAAACCCTTTACCGCACCGGTTACTGGTACCGCCAGGAGTTTGGGCCCAGCGGGGACTGGGGCGTGAAGGACCCGGAATGGGGCACCGCCTTCATGACCCCGGAATGGGTTGTGAGCCGGCTCTGCCCCCGCTGGGCGCTCCGCCTCTACCTGCCCGGGCGCAACCTTGAAAACCAGGACCTCTACCTCTTCCAGCGGCTGTGAGGCAGCGGCGCGCCGCAGCCAGCAGGACAGCGGTCCAATCTGGAAGGTAGCCTGAGCGGCGCGGTGCCCGCTCTGAGCCGGCGCAGCCGGGAGCGGCAACCGGCTGGCTGGCCTTTGAGGCCAACCGATCCGGTTGGGCAGCCAACCGGTCCCTTTATCGATCGACCGCGGGGTTGCGCCGGCCCGCTAGCCTACTCGGCTTCGAGCTCCTCGTCGTCCAGGTCGAACTCTTCCGCCTCCTCGAGGGCGGAGCCGTGCTCGACGTGGAACCGATCGATCAGCTCGTCCCGCTTTCCTTCGTCGATCGGCACCTGGTCGGAGATCAAAACCCATTCATCCCCGTCCAGCTCCTCCCTTTCAAACACCTCCTGGTCGATCTCAGGGGAGTCGTCTACAACCACCAGGACCTCGGTCTGGGGGTTGTAGTAGGTGCCGGGGCGGTTTACAAGCTCTTCAAGGTCGAAACGGCGAAGACGCGGCATGGAAGCGTTATAGCCGATCGGGATCTTCCAAGTCCAGCAGCCGCTGCAGCTCAGCCTCGACGTCCAAAGGCGGTTCCCCCCGCCGGATCCGCCGTTCGTTGCGGGCTTCGATCAAGGCGATCAGTTCCTGGGCCTCCAGCTCCCGCTCCTTTGCCCTCCCCGACGGCCCCTGCTCCTCAAGAAGGGTCCGTTTTCCTATTTCCTCGTAAGCGGAGGAGCGGTTCACGGTGCCGATCACGGCTAGGGCGCCGCCAAGGACTAACAACACGATCAGAAGGGCGGCAAGGGGATCCACAAAGGGATTGTATGCCTGCAGCTGGGCCGTGCAAGGAGATGGCCCCTCCCCTTGGCGGCTGGTAGATTGCCGCCTCGATCGATTCCTAGGAGGCCAAAGAGATGGTTGATTTCACACTCACCCCTGAGCAGGAGCGGCTACGGGAGCTTGCCCACGAATTCGCCGAACGGGAGGTTCGGCCGGTCGCTTGGGAGTACGACCGCAACGCAACCTTCCCGACCGAGATCATCAAGAAGGCCTGGGAGCTGGGCTTGATGAACTACAACATCCCCGAGGCTTACGGCGGTCCCGGCCTCAACCACATCTCGGGGGTGCTGATCGAGGAGGAGCTAGCCTGGGGGTGCTCGGGGATCCAAACCACCCTTGGTTGCAACGGCCTGGCAACCACGCCCCTGATCCTTGGCGGCTCGGAGGAGCTGAAAAAGGAGTACCTCGGCCGGTTGATGGAGGAGCCGCTCCTTGCCTCCTTCTGCCTCACCGAGCCGGAAGCCGGCTCGGACGTCGCCTCGATGCGGACCACGGCCGTGAAGCGGGGAGACAAGTACGTGATCAACGGGTCCAAGGTCTTTATCACCAACGGTGGCTACGCCAACTGGTACACCGTCTACGCCAAGACCGACAAGGAGGCCGGCCACCGCGGGATCTCGGCCTTCGTTGTCCCCCGGGACGCTGGGGTCGTTGTTGACAAGCATGAGGACAAGCTGGGCCAGCGGGCGTCAAACACCGCTGCCGTCACCTTCAACGAAGTCGAGGTTCCAGCAAACCACCTGATCGGCCAGGAAAACCAAGGGTTCAAGCTGGCGATGGCAACCCTCGACCACACCCGGCCCTCCGTTGCAGCGATGGCCGTTGGGATCGCCCGTGCCGCCTTTGAGTTCGCCGCCAACTACGCAAAGGAACGGGTCCAGTTTGGGGTGCCGATCGCAATGCACGAGGCGATCCAGTTCATGATCGCCGACATGGCTACGGAAGTGGAAGCGGCAAGGCTGTTGACCTGGAAGTCGGCCGTCCTGCTCGACCAAGGAAAGCGGAACACCCTGCTTTCCTCCCACGCCAAGCGGTTTGCTGCCGACGCTGCGATGAAGATCGCAACCGACGCCGTCCAGATCTACGGCGGTTACGGCTTCATCAAGGACTACCCGGTCGAGAAGCTGTTCCGGGACGCCAAGATCATGCAGCTTTACGAGGGCACCTCCCAGATCCAGCGGCTGGTGATCGCCCGCGAGACCCTTCTCGGTAGAAGCAGGCAGGCCAACGGCACAGCGCCAACTGCCGGGCAGCAGGCGGCCGCCAGCTAGCGCAAAGATCTCCGCGTGGGCTGTCTTTGGCCGCCCGGCGTGATCTTCCTTGAGCGGCGGGGGGATCCCCCTGCCGCTGCGCCCTTTCCAGGGGAGGAGGGGATCCTGGCCAACCCCACCCCCAAGCGGCTTGCCCAGTTCAGGGCTGGGCGGGATCTCGCCCGCCAAGCCCTGGCCCGGCTCGGCTACCCGCCGCAGCCGATCGGCAAAGGGCCGCTTGGGGAGCCGCTGCTTCCAGCCGGCGCTGTCGGCTCGCTGACCCACACCAAGGGGTACTGGGCTTGCGCCGTTGCAGCCAAGGTCGACTTCCGCGCCCTCGGCCTCGACGCGGAGCCAAACGTTGAACCGCCGGCGCGGGTGCAGGGGCGGATCGCAACCCCCCCCGAGCTCGAGGAGATCGGCCGCCTGCCCCCCGGCCCTGCCTACCTGCGGCTGCTGTTCTGCGCCAAGGAGGCGCTTTACAAGGCAGCCTGTTCCCTGCTGGGCAGCGCGCCCCCGCCGCTTACCCTTGCCGTAACCATTGCCGGTGGTCCCACCGGTGGGTCGTTTGCCCTCCGCACAAACCTCCACCCCGACCTTGGGTCGGCCCGCTGCCGGTGGCAGCTCCGGGACGGGGTCCTGGTCTGCGCGGTTGCCGTGGGGGCGGAGCGCTAAGCGACCCGCACCAGCTGGCGCTCGGGGTCGATGCCGTAGCGGCTGGCCACGGCACGGAGCTCGTTGTCGACCTCCCAACGGTCTGGCAGCGGGCTGCCGTGGTGTTCCGGCGAGCCCCCTTTCAACTCCATGCAGCCGCTGTTGTCGCCGATCCTGCGGATCTCCTCGACCTCAGCTGGGGAGAGCTTCAGCCGGCCTTCGGCCGCCAACCTTCCCAGCGCTGCAAGCTCTGCCCGCTTCTCCTCGATCGGCCTAGCCTCTGGACCGTGCTCTTGGATCAAGGTTGGCACGACCGTCCGCACGGCCGGGTGGGCGAGGTTAAAGGCGGCGCCAAGCTGGAAGAGGGTGAGGCGGTGACGGTTGGCGTAAGGTTGGAGCGCCTCCAGCTTGGCGAGGCCTGCTGCCACCCACCCCCGGGGCCGAAAGGAGCGGTGGTCGCCGGCGGGGAACCGCTCCTCTGGGTCGACGTCTCCAAACAGAAGGCCGCCGTGGTCGATCACCCGGGTGATCACCTTCACCCCGTGGCGGGCTGCTGCAGCTAGGGCAAGCTCCGCCGGCCACGGCTCAAGGGGGCCGTAGATCACCATCGCCCACTCCACCAAGCCCGCAAACCGCTCAAAGCAGTCGATCAGGTCGAGGACGTAGCCGTTTGCGGGACCGGGTGCGACGCCCAGGTGGTCGGCAAGGCCTTCCTCCCTTACCTTTGCAAGCCCCTTCTCCCAGACCTCGGGGGAGCGGTAGCCGATCCGGTCTGGGTTGTGGAGGAGCAGGAGATCGAACCGGTCCTGGCCAAGCCGCGCCAGGCTTTGCTCGACCGCGAAGCGGATGTAGTCGGGGTAGCGGTCGGGGCTGCGCAAGGCGGGGTCGGTGAAGCGGGGATACCCCTTCGCCCCCGCCCGCTTGCCGGTGTAGAAGTCGTGGCCGATCGCGCCCACCAGGCAGAAGCGGTCGCGCGGCAGGCCGGCAAGCGCCTTGCCCGTCAGCCGGTCGGCCTCTCCGGTGCCGTAGACATCGGCGGTGATCACCGTCTGTAGCTCCCGATCCGGCCGCAGGATCGCCGCCAGCCGATCCTCGTCAACCGCCACCCCAAACCGCATGTAACGGCCGCCGGACCAACTGCCAACCGCGCTAACCGTCGGCTCCATCGCTTCTCCTTTTATAGCTTCCGCTGCGGACCAGCGCCCGCAGCCGCAGCGCCGCCTCCAGCCGTTGCAGCCCCCGCTCAAGCTCCTCCCGCGGCGGGGTGGGCCGACCGTCCTCCCCTTCGGAAAGCGCTTGCGCAAGGGAGTGGAGCTCTACCAGCCGCTCGCCAAGGTTCCCGCCTACCACCGCGACCTCCGCCTCCAGCTCCCGGAGCGCAAACCGCAGCGCCCCGCCTAGCTCGAACGCGGCGAGGGCGACCTCTCCGGCGCCGAGGGCAAGCCGCGCCCGTAGCGCAAGCTCCTCGCACAGCAGCGGCGGTAGACGGCCGGAGAGGACGGCAGCTAGCCGTTCCTCTGCCGGCAGCGCTGTCCGCCGACGGCCTTGGAAGAGGCGGCGCAACGGCCCCCGCCTCTCCCCGCCAAGCTCCTTGGCTCGCGCAAGCTCCCCTGCTGCCAGCTGCTCCCCGCTTCCGTACCCAGCCCGCAGCCCTGCAAGGGCAGCGGCCGCGGGAGGGTAGAGGAGGGTGCCCGTCGCCAGCCGCAGCCCTTGAAAGACCTTGGCGAGCTGGGGCTGGAGGGCCGCTAAGGCTGCCTCGCCCTCGACGCCGGCAAGCCGCCGCTCCCCCTCCCCGGCGTCGGCAAGGGGGGTTGGCTCGATCGCGGTCAAGGTGGTCGTGCTCGCGGCAGGGCCGATTACCACCACCAGCTCCGGCTCGCCCTGCGGGTCACGCAGCAGGTACCGCCCGGAGGGGAGGGGGAGGGCGTAAGGGAGGTCGAGCTGGAGCGCGAAGAAGAGCTTGGTTGCCACGGTGGGAAGGCTATGCTGTTTGGTTGCCTAACCGAAGGTGACCAACCCGATGGCGGCCGAGAAAAGCGCGGAAAGCCACCAGACCGCAAACGGCAGCGGCCACGACCGCTACGAACGGATCGGGCGTGCCCTCTCCGAGCTTTTGGAAAACCCGTTGGTGAGCGGGGCGATCGGCCGGGCTTTGGGCGCCCGGGAGAAGGCGGCAGTCGCCCAGGAGCTGTGGATGGCCGCCTTAAACCTCCCCTCTGCAGCCGACCTAGAACGGCTCACCCGGCGGGTCCGGGCGGTCTCCCAACGGCTGGAGGGGGTTGAGGACGGCGTTGCCAGGCTGGGCCAAACCGTTGTTGCGGCAAGCAGGATCGAGCAGCGTCTAGCTGGGATCGAGGAACGGCTTGAGCGGATCGAGGGTTCCCTGGCGAAGATCGCGGAGCAAGTCGGCGCAGGCCCCCAACGGGCCGGCCGCTCCCGGCAAGGGGTCCGGCGCTCCGCGACCGCCGGCCAGGGCTGAGGGAAGCGGCGCGCGAACCCTGACCCTCCGTGAGGTCGCGGAGCAGGCCGGCGTGACGCCGGCAACGGTCCGCCGCTGGCTGAAGCGGGGCTTGATCCCGGTCTACAACGGCTCCTGGACCCCCGCGGCTGCCGCCCATGTCCGGATGGTCGCCCGGATGCGGGAGCGGGGCCACTCCTTGGAGGAGATCAAGCGGGCAAGCGAACGGGGGGAGCTTGCTCCCGGCTACATCGAGGACCTGCTCCCGCCCAACAAGCCGACCTACGACATCGCCGAAGCGGCCAAGCGGACCGGCCTCTCCACGGAGACGCTTGAGCGGATCGTGACCGCCCTTGGTATCGGCGGCCTCGACACCGGCCACCTCACCGCCGGCGACGTCGAGATGCTCAGCTACTACTCAGCCCTGCTCGCCGCCGGGATGCCCCTTGAGGCGCTCCTCCAGCTCGCCCGCGTCTACGGCCAAGCGTTCAGCCAGATCGCCGATGCAGAGGTGCGGCTGGTCCACCTCTACGTCCACGAGCCGCTGATGAAGGAAGGGGTCTCAGCGGCCGAGATCGCCGAGCAGATGGAGGGGATGACCAGGGCGACGCTGCCGTTTGCAACCCCGATCATGGACTACCTCCACGGTCGGTACCTGCGGCACTTCATCGAACAGGACCTGATCGGCCACATGGAGGGGGAGGCCTCGGGGGACGGCCACGAGCTGGGGCGGATGTACGTGGCGCTGGCGTTCGCCGACCTGTCCAACTACACCCGCCTTACCGAGGAACGGGGGGAGCAGGCCGCGGTCCGTGCCGTCGAGCGGTTTGTCGAGGCGGTCCAGCGGACCCTGCCGGTCGGGGCGCGGATCGCAAAGACGCTTGGCGACGGCGTGATGGTGGTAGGGGCCGACCCCGTTGCCATCACCGAGTGGGCGGTTGACTTCCTTGCCCAAGTGCCGGAGCACGTGCCACCGCCGCGGATCGGCATCCACTGTGGCGAGGTCCTGTACAGGGACGGCGACTACTTCGGCCGGGAGGTAAACAGGGCCGCCCGCGTGATGGCAAAGGCTGCTGGAGGGGAGGTGTTGGTGACCAAGCAGGTCGTCGACGCCTGCCGGCGGTCCGACAGCCTGCGGTTTGAAAACCTTGGCGCGGTTGGGTTGAAGGGGTTCTCCGGCCCGATCGACCTCTACCGCGCCCAGATCGCAGAGGGCTGATGGCCGCAGAGGAGGTGGTGCTAGCGGCGCTGCGCGAGGCGCTGCTCGACCGCCACCAGGGGCCGGTCGTAGCCCTTCTCTCTGGGGGGCCGGACTCGGTCTGCCTGCTGGACGGCCTCCTTCGTACCTACCGGGGCAGGAGGCTGGTGGCGCTCCACGTCAACTATCGCCTCCGACCGGAGGCGGAGGCGGAGGAGGTTCACTGCCGGGAGCTGTGCGCCGCCTTAGGGGTGGAGCTGCAGGTTTGCAAGGCGGAGCCGCCGCCCCCTGAAAACCTCCACGCCTGGGCGCGGCAGCTCCGCTACCGGGAGGCGGTCCGCCTCGCCCGCTCTCTCGAGGAGCCGGGCCTCCCTGGGTTGGTTGCAACCGGCCATACAGCCGACGATCAGCTGGAGACCGTCCTCTACCGGCTCTGCGTCTCCCCTGGCCGGCGGGCCCTGGTGGGGATGCGGCCGCGGCGGGGACGGTTGGTCCGGCCGTTGCTTGGGGTCTGGCGGCCCCAGGTCTACGCCTACCTGCGGTCGCGTGGCCTGCCCTGGCGGGAGGACCCAAGCAACCTCGAGGGGCGGTTTGCCCGCGCCAGGGTCCGCACCCAGCTGCGGGAGGCGCTGCGGGCGGTTCACCCTGCGGCGGAGCGCAACGTCCTGAGGACCGCCTCCCAGCTGCGCGAGGAGGGGGAACTGCTGGAGGCGTTGGTGGAGCGGGAGCTGGCTGGGGCAGCTGCCCTCCCCGCCCAACGGCTTGCGGCGCTGGACCCGGCGCTGGCCCGGCTTTTGCTGGTCGCCCTTGCAGAGCGGGCAACCGGCCGCTACGTCCCCCAGGCGGCCCATCGGCTTGGCGAGGTGGTTGCCCTGATCCGCGCTAGCCACGGGGGGGCGCAGCGGCGGGAACTCCACCTTGGAGGGGGAGCCACAGCGGTGGTGGAGGGGGGTATGCTGCGCGTTGTTTCCCTCCAACGGGAGGGCGGCAAAGCGGGAAAGGCCAACAGCTGAGGACTGCGGTGTTTAACGGGACTGCGAGCGAGACCCCTAGGGCGAGGAGGGCCTTTAGCCCCGGGCGCAGCGGATCGGGCGCCTTTAGCTCCATCCGTAGCGCGGTTGGGCAGGGCTTAGGTAGGGGAGCTGCAGCGCGGTGGGGCGGGCCGTTGGCGAGCGGCCGCAGGGGCTACCGGCCCCTTGGCTTGAGCCCAACCCCTGCGCGGTTGTGGTGAGGGAGCGGTGTAAGGCGGTCTGGAGGTAGCGATGGGATCTACCGATGGACTAGAGGAGGGCGTAGGGCGGGTTGGGCCGGCGCTGATCAGCGCCGAGCGGCTTGCAGCCCGGGTCCGGGAGCTAGGCGGCCAGATCAGCGCCGACTACGCCGGCCGGTCGCTGTTGGTTGTTGGGGTGCTGAAGGGGGCGCTGGTCTTCCTCGCCGACCTCGTCCGCGCTTTGGAGCTCCCGATCGAGCTTGACTTCATGGCGATCGCCTCCTACGGCTCCGGCACCGACTCCTCGGGGGTGGTGCGGATCCTCAAGGACCTAGAGAGGCCGATCGCCGGCCGCGACGTCCTGGTGGTTGAGGACATCATCTCCTCCGGCCTTACCCTTCGCTACCTGTTGCGCAACCTCGAAACCCGGGAACCGGCCTCGGTTTCCGTCTGCGCCCTGCTTGCAAAGCCAAGCTGGCGCAACCTCTCCGCGGCGATCCGCTACGTTGGGTTTGAGATCCCCGAGCAGTTTGTCGTCGGCTACGGCCTTGACCACGGCGAGCGGTACCGAAACCTTCCTTACATCGCCGTCCTTGAAGGCGGGAGAGGGCGGTAAGGGCGTGGTAGCCTGCATAAACGGTGAAAGCCAGCCGATGACTCCAGTAGGCGCCAACCGATTTGGTCGTCATCGGTGCCCCTCTTGCGCCGGATCGGCTGGTTGCCGCTGAAGAAGATGAGCCGCTTTCTAAAGAACGCCGCGCTGCCGATCCTGATCGTGGTCGTCGTCGCCTTCTTCTTCACGCGGCTGCTGGCGCCGCCGCAACCGGCCCCCCACCACACCTTTGAGACCTTCCTCACCGAAGAACTGCCGGCGGGCCGGGTTGCAAACGTCGTCTTCAAGCCCAAAGGGAACGTCCTGGCGGTCACGCTCAAGGACCACGAAAGCTACGAAGTCGGCTACGTCGATCAGACCGTCCCCGAACTGCTTAAAGAACTTCGCCGCTACCACGTCGCCTTCAACGTCGAAACCAACAAGAGCTCGATCTTCCTCTCCCTGCTCACCTACATCATCCCGTTCGTCCTCTTCCTAGGGTTCTGGCTGTTCCTGATGAACCAGGTCCAAGGGGGCGGCGCCAAGGTGATGTCGTTTGGAAAGTCCCGGGCGAAGCGGCTCTCCCCCGACCAGCCGAAGATCACCTTCAAGGACGTAGCAGGGGTTGACGAGGCCGTTGAGGAGCTTCAGGAGATCAAGGAATTCCTGGAGAACCCAAAGAAGTTCCAAGCCCTTGGCGCCCGGATCCCAACCGGCGTCCTCCTCTACGGCCCACCCGGCACCGGCAAGACCCTCCTTGCCCGAGCCGTTGCCGGCGAGGCAGGGGTGCCGTTCTTCTCGATCTCCGGCTCCGACTTCGTCGAGATGTTCGTGGGGGTAGGGGCATCCCGGGTCCGGGACCTATTCGAGCAGGCTAAGCAAGCCTCCCCCTGCATCATTTTCATGGACGAGATCGACGCCGTCGGTCGCCACCGTGGCGCCGGCTTGGGGGGCGGCCACGACGAGCGGGAGCAGACCCTCAACCAGCTCCTGGTCGAGATGGACGGCTTCGAGGCCAAGGACAACATCATCATGATCGCCGCCACCAACCGGCCGGACATCCTCGACCCGGCGCTGCTGCGGCCCGGCCGGTTTGACCGCCAGATCGCCGTCGACCGCCCCGACCGCAAAGGTCGGGTGAAGATCCTCGAAGTCCACACCCGGGGCAAACCCCTTGCCAAGGACATCGACCTCGAGGCCCTTGCTGCCCAGACCCCGGGCTTTACCGGTGCCGACCTCGCCAACCTGATCAACGAGGCAGCCCTCCTTGCCGCCCGCTCCGGGCGACGGGAGATCACCCAGGCGGAGTTGGAGGAGGGGATCATGCGGGTGATCGCCGGCCCGGAGCGCAAGACCCGGGTGATGAGCGAAAAGGAGCGGCTGATTACCGCCTACCACGAGATGGGCCACGCGATCGTCGGCCACTTCCTGGAGAACGCCGACCCGGTCCACAAGATCTCGGTGATCAGCCGTGGCCAAGCCCTTGGCTACACGATCTCCTTGCCGACCGAAGACCGGTTCCTGACCACCAAGGCCGAACTGGAGGACATGATGGCGATGACCCTTGGCGGCCGCGCAGCGGAGGAGCTGATCTTCGGCGAAGTGACAAGCGGCGCCTCCAACGACCTTGAAAAGGTCACCCAGACCGCCAAGCAGATGGTGATGCGGTACGGCATGAGCGAGCGGTTGGGGCCGCGGGTGTTCGGCCACGACCACAGCCAACCGTTCCTGGGCCGGGAGTTCTCGACGGAGCCGGACTACTCCGACGAGATCGCCAGGGAGATCGACGACGAGGTGCGCAGGATCGTCGAAGAGGCCCACCAGCGGGCGCTTCAGATCCTCAAGGAACACCGCTCGGAGTTGGAACGGATCTCCGAGATCCTGATGCGCCGGGAGACGATCGAGCGGCGGGAGTTCGAGCTTCTGTTGGAAGGCAAGAGCGAGGAGGAGGTCTTTGGCAGCGAAGAGCGGAGCGGAACGGAGGCGCCCCAACCCCTCCCACAGCCGGCCCGCCGCAGGGAGCGGGAGCTGCCCCGGCCGTTCCCGCGGCCCGGTCTTGCCGGTGGCGCAGCGGAAGGTTGAGTTCCCCAACGGCTTGAAGCCCCGGCAGCCGCTGATCATGGGGGTCCTAAACGTCACCCCCGACTCCTTTTCCGACGGCGGGGAGTACCTGACCAAGGAGGCAGCCGTCCAGCGGGGGTTGGAGCTGGCTGCGGAAGGGGCAGCGATCGTCGACGTTGGCGGCGAATCGACCCGGCCCGGCTCGCTGCCGGTCCCCTTGGCCGAGGAGCTGCGCCGGGTGGTCCCGGTGATCGAAGGGCTGCGGGAAGCCGGGATCACCGCCGAGCTCTCCGTCGATACCCGCAAAGCGGAGGTGGCGCGCCAGGCGGTTGCTGCGGGGGCGACGATCGTCAACGACATCAGCGCCTTGCGCTCCGACCCAAAGATGGTGGAGGTGGTCAGCCAAAGCAGGGCCCGGCTCTGCCTGATGCACATGCAGGGGGAGCCCAGGACGATGCAGGCCCAGCCCCGCTACCGGGATGTGGTCGAGGAGGTGCGGGAGTTCCTAGCGGAGCGGATCGCCTTTTGCCAGGAGGCGGGGATCGCCGTGGAGCGGCTGATCGTCGACCCGGGAATCGGCTTTGGCAAAACCCTTGCCCACAACCTCGCCCTCCTCGCCAACCTGGAGCGGATCGCCGAGCTGGGCCCGCCGGTCTTGATCGGGACCTCCCGAAAAAGCTTCCTCGGCGAGCTTGCGGCGGCGGCGCGGGGGGGACCGCCGCCGCCCAAGGAGCGGTTGCCGGGGACGATTGCAACGAACGTGATCGCCCTTGCCAAAGGGGCGCGGATCTTCAGGGTCCACGACGTCGCCCCCCTTCGCGACGCTTTAGGGGCGGTCGCTGCTACGTTGGCGGCTGATGGCTAGGCGCAACCACCAACCACGGGCGGAGGCGGACCGGGAGGGGGGAGGGGAGCCCGAGCGGCCGTTTGGCGAGCACCGCTACGGCGGCGAAGAGGAGGAGCCTTATCTCGAGGAGGAGGAAGAGGAGTACGAGCTTGGCGAGGAGGAAGAAGAGGAACGGGAGTCGGTAACGGTCGAGATCTCCGGCCTCTCCCTTTACACCCACCACGGGGTTAGCGACGCCGAGCGGGAGGTCGGACAACGGCTTGTCTTCGACCTCCGCCTCGACCTCGGCCGGTGCGCGGCAACGGCAACGGATGCGATCGAGGACACGATCGACTACGCCGAGGTCTGCCAGCTGGTCGCCTTGGTCGCCCAGCAGCGGTCCCACCGCACCTTAGAGCGGCTTTGCGCCCGGATCGCGGAGCGGCTTCTCGACGACTACGAACTGGAGGGGGTGTGGATCAAGGCGACCAAACCGGAGCCACCGATCGCCCTTTCCGTCGAGGGCGTCTCTGTAGAGCTGTGGCGGGAAGCCCCTTAGCCGACGACCGCTGCCTGCTCTCCCTCGGCTCGAACATGGGGGAGCGGCTAAAGGCGCTGCAGGAAGGGGTTAGCCGTCTTGCCGCCCGTGGCGTCACCCCGCTCGCCGCCTCCTCCGTCTACGAGACCGAGCCGGTCGAGGGAGCGGTTGGACAGCGCCCCTTCTACAACGCCTGCCTGCTTTGCACGACCGGCCTCTCCGCGCTCCAGCTGCTGGAGGCGGCTAAGGGAGTAGAGCGGGAGCTTGGCCGCACCGCTGGCCCCCGCCACGCCCCCCGTCCCCTTGACGTAGACATCCTGCTGGCCGGCTCCGCCACCCTCTCCCTTCCCGGCCTTGAGGTTCCGCACCGCCAGCTTGCCCGGCGCCGGTTTGTCCTGATCCCCGCCCTCGAGCTCTGCCCCGACCTCGTCCTCCCCGACGGCAAGCCGCTGGCAACTGCCCTTGCCGAGCTCCCCCCCTGGGAGGAGGAGGTGGTCTTCGCCCACCCTCCTGCAGCGCTGGTTGGCAGGTAGATGCTGCTTGTAGTCGACGTCGGCAACACCCAGACCCATTTCGGCGTCTACGACGGCGGGGAACTGCGCTCCCACTGGCGGATCCCAAGCGAGCGGGAGGCGACCAGCGACCAGCTTGCAACCACCCTGCTCTCGCTGTTGGCGTTGGTCGGGATCGAGGCCGACCGGATCCAGTCCTCGATCGTCTCCGCAACGGTCCCTGCCCTTGCCCCCCAGTGGCGTGCCCTTGCCGAGCGGTACCTCGGCCACCGGATGTTGGTGGTTGGGCCGGGGATCAAGACCGGGATCGCAATCCGCTACGAAAACCCGCGGGAGATCGGTCCCGACCGGCTCGTCAACGCCGTTGCCGCCTTTAGCCGCTACAACCGCTCCTGCGTCGTCGTCGACTTCGGCACCGCGATCACCTTCGACGCGGTTTCAGCAAAGGGTGAGTACCTCGGCGGGTTGATCATGCCGGGGGTGGAGATCGCCTTGGAAGCCCTGACCGAGCGGGCGGCTGCGCTGCCAAAGGTCGACATCACCGCGCCGCCAAAGGGGTTGATCGGCAAATCGACGGTCGAGGCGATCCGCTCCGGGATCCTCCACGGCACCGCAGCAGCGGTCGATGGGATCGTCACCTTGCTGGCGGCGGAGCTGGGCGATTCGCCGGCAACCGTTGCCACCGGGGGGATGGCGGCAACTGTTGCCCCCTACGCCAAGACCCTTGAAACGGTTGACGACCTCCTCACCCTTGAGGGGCTCCGCCTCCTCTACGCCCGCAACCGCTAGCAAGCCGTTCGCTCACTACCCTGGACGGCGGTGAACGAAAACAACCACAAACCCTCCCTGCTTGAGCCGTTTTCGATCGGCGGGGTTCGGGTCCCGAACCGGATCCTGCTCGCCCCCTTGGCGGGGATCGGCAACTGGTTTGTCCGCTGGCAGGCAAAGCGCTACGGGGCGGGGATGGCGGTCTCGGAGATGGTCTCCAGCCACGCGATCGCCTACCGCAACCGGCGGACGCTGACCGAGCTTTTGCGGGTTGAGGAACGGGAGCGGGAAGGGGGGCCGGTTGCGGTCCAGCTGTTTGGCAACGACCCGAAGATCATGGCGGAGGCGGCCCGGCAGGTCGCCCGGGTCGGCGCGGACCTGATCGACATCAACATGGGCTGCCCGGTGCCGAAGGTCTGCCGGACCGGGGCTGGGGCAGCCCTCCTCGACGACCCCGACCGCGCGGTGGCGTTGGTGCGGGCAGCGCGAGAAGGGTCTGGTCTGCCGGTGACGGTGAAGCTGCGCAGCGGGAGGAGGGTTGGCGAGGAGAGCGGTTTGGAGCTGGCGCGACGGCTGGTTGAGGAGGGGGGCGCAAGCGCGATCGCCCTCCACCCCCGGCCGGCCGCCCAGCGGCACAAGGGACAGCCCGACTACACCCTTGCCGCCCGCCTTGCCCGGGAGCTGCCGGTGCCGGTGATCCTCTCCGGCGGCCTGCGGGACCCGGAGCGGATCAAGGCCGTCTTCGCCCAAACCGGAGTCGCTGCGGTGATGGTTGCGCGGGGCTCCCTTGGCAACCCCTGGATCTTCGCCCAGCTCGTTGGCCGGAGGGTCGACCCTCCCACCCCCCAGGAGGTTGTCGAGGAGGTGGAGTGGGTCTGCGCCCGGGCCGAGGAACACCTGGGCAGGGAGCGGGCGGTCCGCTACCTGCGGAAGTTCTGGCCGTGGTATGTCGAGCGGCTGGGTTTGCGGCGAGCCGAGGCAGGGGCGCTGGTGGCAACGCTCCAGCGGCTGGGGACGTTAGCCGAGGTGGTTGGCGCGTTGCGGGAGGCTGCGGTAGCGGTCGAGGCGGTTTAGGCTTCCCTTAGGGGCCTGCCGGAGGGCTGCCAGCGCTCGCTATACTGCAGCGCTCGCGGCGCCGATATCCGTGCGGTCGCCGCGGGAAAGGCTAAAGGCGGAGGCCAACCGACCGAGAAGGGACAAGCGAGGAAACCAAGCGATGCCAAAGGACCTGATCCTTACCCGGGAAGGGCTCGAGCGGCTGAAGGAAGAACTCGAGCACCTTTCAACCGAGCGGCGCCGGGAAGTGGCGGCCCGGATCAAGGAGGCCCGGGAATTCGGCGATATCTCCGAGAACTCGGAGTACAACGACGCAAAGAACGAGCAGGCGATGTTGGAGACCAAGATCGCCCAGCTCGAAGAGAAGCTCCGGATGGCGACCGTTGTCGATGTCGACGGACTCTCCACCGACGTCGTCCAGATCGGCTCCACCGTCCACGTCAAGGACGAAGCGACCGGGAAGAGCGCTAAGTACACGATCGTCGGCTCCGCCGAGGCGAAGCCGGAGGAAAACAAGCTTTCCAACGAGTCGCCGGTGGGGCGGGCCCTCCTTGGCCACAAGCGGGGGGACGTGGTCTCGGTGCAGGTGCCCCGGGGCCCGGCCCGGAAGCTGAAGATCACCAAGATCGAGGCGACCCGCGGCTAGCCGCTGCCGTAGGCTCCGCTTGTGGCCGAGCAGCAGGGGCAGCCGGCGGCACGGATCGAGCAGCTGATCGCGGAGCGGGAGCGGCACGGTCAAGCACTCCTTGCCCGCCAAGGGGGGATCCCCTACGCCTACCCAGGGACCGTTGCGATCGGCGAGCTGATCGCCCGCCACGGAGGCCTTCCTCCAGGGGGGGAGACCGAGGAGCGGGTGCGGGTGGCGGGCCGGCTGACCGCGAAGCGGCTCCAGGGCCGGCTTGCCTTCCTTGACCTGCGCGACCGCAGCGGCCGGATCCAGCTCTTTGCAACGGCGGCGGGCCTTGGGCAGGAGCGGTTTGCAGCCCTCGAGGAGCTGGACCTTGGCGACCTGGTTGGCGCGGAAGGGCGGGTGATTAGGACCAAGCGGGGGGAGCTGTCGGTGGCGGTTGAGGGGTTCCTGCTGTTGGGCAAGGCGCTGCGGCCGCCGCCCGACAAATGGCACGGCCTTGCCGACCTAGAGCTGCGGTATCGCCGCCGGGAGCTCGACCTGATCGCTAACGCGGAGGTGAGGGAGCGGTTTATCGCCCGGGCCCGGATCGTCTCCGCGGTAAGGGGATACCTTGACCGGGAGGGGTTTATCGAGGTGGAGACCCCGATCCTCCAGCCCCTCTACGGCGGCGCCCTTGCCAGGCCGTTTGTAACGCACCATAACGAGCTCGACCGGGACCTCTACCTGCGGATCGCCACCGAGCTTTACCTGAAACGGCTGATCGTCGGCGGCCTGGAGCGGGTCTACGAGCTAGGCAAGGACTTCCGCAACGAGGGGATCTCCAGCAAGCACAACCCCGAGTTCACGATGGTCGAGTGGTACGAGGCCTATACCGACTACCGGGACCAGGCGGCCCGGCTGGAAGCGGTGGTTGGGGAGGCGGCCCGGGCTGCCGGCGGGGTTGCCCGGTTCGAACGGCCGTGGCGGCGGACCACCTTTGCCCAGGCCCTAGCGGAGGCCACCGGGATCGACCTTGAAGCGGTCCCAACCCGGTCCGAGCTTGCAGCGGCGCTGGACCGCCGAGGGTTGGAGGTGGAGGTGCGGGGGCCAAGCTACGAGGAGCTCCTCGAGGGGGTTTTCGCCCGTTACGTCGAGCCCACCCTGAAGGAGCCGACGATCGTCTTCGATTACCCCCTCGTGCTTTGCCCCTTTGCCCGCGTCCACCGGGAGCGGGAGGGGTTGGCGGAGCGGTTCGAGGCCTTTGTCGATGGGATCGAGATCGCCAACTCCTTCTCCGAGCTCCAGGATCCCGCTGCCCAGCGGGAGCGGTTCCTCGCCCTCCAGCGGCGGCGAGAGGAGCTGGGGGAGGAGCTAGCCCAGCCTTACGACGCCGACTTCATCGCTGCCCTCGAGCAGGGGATGCCCCCAACCGGGGGGGTAGGGTTGGGGATCGACCGGTTGGTGATGGTCCTTACCGGGGCCCCTTCGATCCGGGAGGTGATCCTTTTTCCGGCGCTGCGGGAGCGGCGGGAGCCGACCTAGCGGCTGGTAAACTCCTGCTCAGAGGTTGCCGATGATGCCCGGGATCCCGCCCAGGGCTTGCCGCTGAGGTTTTCGGGATCCGGGTGTTTGCTGGTCCCTGATTTGCCGATAAATAGAAGGTAGAGACAGGAGCAGTCACCCCGAGGCAGTTAAAAAAGAGCGACAACCGCATCACCACCGGCGCGCCGGGCGCCGGACCAAGCAAGGACGGGGCTCCGGCGAGCCTGAAAGGAAGGTAGAAGCACAAGATGTTCGAGCGATTTACAGAGCGGGCCCGGCAGGTGGTAGTCCTGGCTCAGGAAGAGGCGCGGACGCTCAAGCACAACTACATCGGCACCGAGCACATCCTCCTCGGCCTGCTGCGGGAGGAAGAGGGCCTTGCCGCCCGCGTCCTGGAGAGCTTGGACATCACCGTCGAGCGGGTGCGGGCCCAGGTGGTGCGGATCGTCGGCTCCGGGGAGGAAGTGACCTCCGGCCAGATCCCCTTCACGCCAAGGGCGAAGAAGGTCCTGGAGATGGCGCTCCGGGAAGCCCTCTCCCTCGGCCACAACTACATCGGCACCGAGCACATCCTGCTCGGGTTGGTCCGGGAGAACGAGGGGGTTGCAGCCCGGATCCTGGTCGACTTCGACGCCGACTCCGAGAAGATCCGCAACGAGGTGATCCGGATGCTGTCCGGCCCCTCCGGCCGTCGCCAGCTTGGCGGTGGTGGGGCGGCTGCGGAGAGCAAGAAGAGCTCCCGGCTCCTCGACCAGTTCGGCCGCAACCTCACGAAGCTGGCCGCCGAAGGGAAGCTTGACCCGGTTGTCGGTCGGGAGAAGGAGATCGAGCGGATCATGCAGATCCTCTCCCGCCGGACGAAGAACAACCCGGTGCTGGTGGGCGAGCCGGGCGTGGGCAAGACCGCGGTTGTCGAGGGCCTTGCCCAGCGAATCACCAACGGCGAAGTCCCCGAGATCCTGAAGCACAAGCAGATCTACACCCTCGACCTTGCCGCCCTTGTCGCCGGCTCGAAGTACCGGGGCGAGTTCGAGGAGCGGCTGAAGAAGGTGATGAAGGAGATCACCCAGCGGGGGGACATCATCCTCTTCATCGACGAGCTCCACAACCTGGTCGGCGCCGGTGCTGCCGAGGGCGCGATCGACGCCGCCTCGATCCTCAAGCCCGCCCTTGCCCGGGGCGAACTGCAGACGATTGGGGCGACCACCCTTGACGAGTACCGCAAGTACCTGGAGCGGGACTCCGCCCTCGAGCGCCGCTTCCAGCAGATCAGGGTCGAGGAGCCGACCCCCGAGCAGACGGTGGAGATCCTCCGCGGGCTAAGGGACCGTTACGAAGCCCACCACAAGGTGGTGATCTCCGACGAGGCGCTGCAGGCCGCAGCGGAGCTTGCCGACCGCTACATCTCCGACCGGTTCCTGCCGGACAAGGCGATCGACCTGATCGACGAGGCCGCCTCTCGGAAGCGGATCAAGGCGATGACGATGCCGCCGGTGAACGCCGAGCTCGAGGAAGAAATCGAGGCTACGCGGCGCAAGAAGGAGGCTGCGATCGACGCCCAGGAGTTCGAGCGGGCGGCAGCGCTGCGCGATCAGGAGCGGCAGCTGACAAACAAGAAGCGGCAGCTCGAAGAGGAGTGGCGGGCTGGGATCTCCAAGGACCTGCCGGTTGTCGACGAGGAGGACATCGCCGACATCGTCTCGATGTGGACGGGGATCCCGGTCTTCAAGCTGACCGAGGCCGAGACGCAGAAGTTGATGCGGATGGAGGACGAGCTCCACAAGCGGGTGATCGGCCAGCACCCAGCGATCGAGGTCGTCTCGAAGGCGATCCGCCGCTCCCGGGCGGGGCTCAAGGACCCGAAGCGGCCAACCGGCTCCTTCATCTTCCTTGGCCCCTCTGGGGTTGGCAAGACCGAGCTTGCCCGGACGCTAGCGGAGTTCCTCTTCGGCGACGAAGACGCGATGGTCCGGATCGACATGTCGGAGTACATGGAGAAGCACGCCGTCTCCCGGCTGGTCGGCTCTCCGCCCGGCTACGTCGGCTACGACGAGGGCGGCCAGCTTACCGAGGCGGTGCGGCGCAAGCCGTACTGCGTGCTCCTCCTCGACGAGATCGAGAAGGCCCACCCCGACGTCTTCAACATCCTCCTCCAGATCCTCGAGGACGGCCGGCTTACCGACGCCCAGGGGCGGACGGTCGACTTCCGCCACGCGATCGTGATCATGACCTCCAACATCGGCGCGGCGGAGATCGCCCGGAACACGCCCCTTGGCTTCTCGGTCAGCGACGACGAAACCGGCCTCACCTACGAGGAGATGAAGGAGCGGATCATGGGCGAGCTGAAGAAGGTCTTCCGCCCGGAGTTCCTGAACCGGATCGACGACGTGATCGTCTTCCACAAGCTCCAGAAGGAGGAGATCAAGGAAATCGTCGACCTCCTCCTGCTGCGAATCCGGGAGACGATGGCGGAGCGGGAACTGCAGCTGGAGCTCCCCGAGCAGACCAAGGAAATGCTGGTCGAAAAGGGTTGGGACCCGGCGATGGGTGCCCGGCCGCTGCGGCGGGCGATCCAGCGCTACATCGAGGACCCGCTGGCCGACTTCGTGCTCCGCGAAGAACTCACCCCCGGCGCAACGGTGGTTGTCGAACCCCCTGCCGAGGGCGAGGACGAAGTGCGGCTGACCGTGATCAAGCCCCAGGAGCGGGAGAAGACCCCCGTTGGCGTTGGCGCCGGCGGCAAGCAGGGTCAGGCAGCCAAGGAGCCGTCTTCGCCAACCCCCGAGGAGCCGGAGAAGGGCGACCTCCCCGCGGGCGGGGAAAGCGGTAGCTAGGCGGGCGGTCGGCGGCCGCTGGGATCCCGTAAAATCTAGGGCCGTGCCTACCCGAAGCGGTGAAGATAGCGATGCGCTGAGGGGGGCCGAGCCGAACCTGGTTCGGGCGCTGGAGATGGTAGCGCCCGGCACCGCCCTTCGGGAGGGGCTGGAGGAAATCCTCGATGCCCGGACCGGCGCCTTGATCGTGGTCGGTGACCCGGAGGAGCTTGCCTTCCTGAACTCCGGGGGGATCAAGCTCGACATCGACTACACCCCTGGCCTCCTCTCCCAGGTGGCGAAGATGGACGGGGCGATCATCCTCAACCAAAACGCGACCAAGATCGCGATGGCCAACGTCCAGCTGATGCCGGACCCAACGATCCACACCGCGGAGACCGGCACCAGGCACCGCACCGCGGAGCGGGTGGCGAAGCAGACCGGAGCGCTGGTGATCGCGATCTCCCAGCGCCGCCACGTAATCACCCTCTACGTCGGGGAGCTGCGCTACGTCCTCGAGGACATCACGGTAGTCCTTGCTAAGGCCAACCAGGCGCTGGCGACGCTGGAGAAGTACCGGGCCCGCCTCGACCAGGTTGCAACCCGCCTTACCGCCCTTGAGTTCGAGGGGGCAGCAACCCTCCACGACGTCCTCTCCGTGCTCCAGCGCTCCGAGCTGGTGACGCGGATGGCGGTGGAGATCGAGCGCCACATCGTCGAGCTTGGCAGCGAGGGGCGGCTGATCGAGATGCAGCTTGAGGAGACGATGGTCGGCAGCGCTGCCGAGAAGGGGGCGCTGGTCCGGGACTACCTGGTGGAAGACTCCGACGAGGCGGTCTCCGCCGCTTTGGAGGAGCTCTCCCGGCTCTCCCACCAGGACCTGCTCGACTTTGGGAGGCTAGCCGAGCTGCTTGGCTACGACCGGAAGCTGAACACCCTTGAGTACCCGGTAACCCCCCGTGGGTACCGGATCCTCTCCCGGATTCCAAAGCTGCCGAAGCTGGTTGTAAACAGGGTTGTCCAGGCGATGGGCAACCTCGACGACCTCCTTTCCGCAACCGATGCGGAGCTGGAGGCGGTGGAGGGGATCGGCGAGGTGCGGGCGAAGGACATCCGGGAGGGGTTGCGGCGGCTGCAGGAGGTAAACCTCGTCGACCGTTACCTCCAGCAGTAGCCGAAACCGCTAGTTGAAAGTGTAAATTTTCTGAGTCGTAGAGAAAGGAGCAGACGATCTCGAAAGCACACGACGGCTTGCCGGTAGAGGATCGGGAGGAGGAGGTCGTGCGCGAGGAGGTCGAGTTCGAGCTCGGCGACCACGTCGTCTACCCCCACCACGGCGCCGGGAGGGTGGAAGCAAAGGAGGTCCTGGAGGTGCTGGGGCAGCGGCGGGAGTACCTGACGATCAAGATCCTCCACAACGACATGACGGTAAGGGTGCCGACCGAGAACGCCGCCCTTACCGGCCTGCGGCGGGTGATCGATCAGGAAACGGTGGAGAAGGTCTTGGAGGTCCTCCAGGGGGAGGTCTCCGAGATGCCAAAGAACTGGAACCGCCGGTTCAAGCACAACCGGGAGAAGATCAAGACCGGCGACATCTACGAGCTCGCGGAGGTAGTCCGCAACCTCGCCCTGCGGGACCGGGAGAAGGGCCTTTCCACCGGCGAGAAGCAGATGTACACCCGGGCGAAGAAGATCCTTTGCTCGGAGCTGATGTACGCCCTCGACAAGGACGAGGAGGAAATCGAGGCCTACCTCGACGAGCTGATGGACAGCTCCTCCTCGAAGCGGCGGCGGAAGGTAACCGCCGCTAAGTAGCGGTGGCAGCCGTTGCCCTGCTCGTTGCAGCGGGGGAGGGTAGAAGGCTTGGGGCGGACCGGCCGAAGGCCTTTGTGGAGCTGGTCGGCCGCCCCCTCTTCCGCTGGGCCCTCGACGCCCTCCTTGCCGCCCCTTCGGTAGGGGAGGTTGTGGTCGCCCTGCCGCCCGCAGAGGCTGGCCGGTTGGCGGCCCAGCTCCCGGAGGGAGTGAAAGGGGTTGCTGGCGGCGGCAGCCGGTCGGAGTCGGTACGTAACGCCCTCGCTGCAGCAGGGGAGGGGGAGGTGGTGGTGGTCCACGACGCAGCACGCCCGTTGGTGGAGGTGGCCTTGATCGAGGCTGTCGTCGGTGCAGCCCAGCGGCCGGGGGCAGGCGGCGCGGTCTGCGCAGCACCGGTTGTCGAGACCGTCAAGGAAGCAAGTAGGGAGGGGGAGCAGCTGCGGGTGGTAAGGACCCTTGAGCGCTCTGCCCTGTGGGCGGTCCAAACCCCGCAGGCATTTCCCCGCCACCACCTTGCCGCCGCCCTTGCAGGGGCTCAGGCTGGAGAGCTTGCCAAAGCAACGGACGACGCCTCGCTGGTCGAGCGGCTGGGCCTGCCGGTCTACATCGTCGAGAACCGGGCGCCAAACCCAAAGGTCACCACCCCGCTTGACCTCGAGCTCTGCAGCCTGCTGCTCTTGCGCCGCCGGCGGGCCGCTGTGCGGTAGGTGGAGCGGTGGCGAGGCCGATTGAACCGGCTCCGCTGGCTTGGGGACCGTTTGGCCGCTGGCTGGCGTCAAGCAATCCTGCGGTCGCCTAAGCGGTAGGTGAGGTTGGTGGCAGCCAACCCCGGCAAGGGCTTGCAGCCGAAGCTTGACCGTTGCGTCAAGCCGGACCGCCCCTTGCGCAAAGCGGCAAGGGAGCGGTCGTGGCGGCGGGACCGGCCTCGGTTGGTTTAGAGTCGACGCGGTGCTTACCGACTACCACCTCCACCTCCGGCCCGACCTGCGCGAGGCGACCGCCGAGCGGTACTTCACCAAGGAGCGGGTTGCCTGCTACCGGCGTGCAGCGCAGCGGGCTGGGATCCTTGACCTTGGCGTCTCCGAACACATCTACCGGTTCAAGGAGGCCCTTGCCGTTTGGGACCATCCGCTGTGGCGGGAAAGCGCTGTCGATGACCTGGAGCGGTACTGCGCCTTCGTCAAGGAGGCGGGGTTGCGGCTGGGGATCGAGGCCGACTACATCCCCGGCCGGGAGGAGCAGCTAGCGGACCTCCTCGCCCGCTACCCCTTCGACTACGTGGTTGGCTCCGTCCACTTCATCCCCAGACAAAAAAAGGCCAACCCCGCCGACCCCGACTCCTTCGCCTCCGTCGATATGGAGGAGTACCTGATCTGGCGGGAGGGGGAGGAGCCGGAGCGGGTGTGGGAGCGGTATTTCCAGCTCGTGGGTGAGGCTGCCCGCAGCGGGCTGTTTGACCTGATCGGTCACCCCGACCTCGTGAAGCTGTTCGGTCCCCGGCCCAAGGCCAGCCCAGCCCTGTTGTTTGCCCCTGCGTTGGAGGGGTTCCTTGCCGGTGGAGTGGCTGCCGAGCTCTCGACGGCCGGCCTGCGCAAAGGCCTTGGTGAGCCTTACCCAAGCCAGCCGCTGCTGGAGGCGTTGGTTGGGGCAGGGGTGCCGATCGCCCTCTCCAGCGACGCCCACGAGCCCGACCAGGTCGGTTACGCCTACCCGCAAGCCGTTGCAGCGCTAAAGGCGGCTGGGGCAAAGGGGATCGCTGTCTTTTGCGGCCGCAGGCGGGGGGTGCTGCTCCTTGACGTTGAGGAGCGAGCGGGGGGGTCTAGGTAGTGGCGGTTTACTTCGGCATCGGCTACGACAGCCACCGCCTTGGCGGCGGCCGCCCCCTTGTCTTGGGCGGGGTGGAGATCCCATACGACCTTGGGCTGATCGGCCACTCCGACGCCGATGTGGTCTGCCACGCGGTGATCGACGCGGTCCTTGGGGCGTCGCGAAAAGGGGACATTGGGGAGCGGTTCCCCGACACCGACCCCCGCTTCAAGGACGCCAACTCCCTACGGCTGCTGGAGGAGGTGGTTGGGGAGCTGGCGGCAGAGCGGCTCTTTCCCCGCCAGGTCGACCTAACGGTGATCGCCCAACGGCCTAAGCTTGCCCCTTACAAAGACCGGATCCGAGCCAACCTCGCAGCGGCGCTGCAACTGGAAGAGGGAGATGTGAACGTAAAGGCGACGACCGGGGAGGGGATCGGCTTCGTGGGGCGGGAGGAAGGGATCGCCTGCCTGGCCGTTGCCGCTGTGGAGCGGTTGGCTAGCTTGTAGCCGGTGGTAAGGGTCCGCCTGTTCGATACCAGGAGCCAGACCTTGAAGGAGCTCCCGGCCCACGATCGGGAGGTGCGGATCTATGCCTGCGGGCCGACGGTCTACGACCGGATCCACCTCGGCAACGCCCGTCCCTACGTCGTCTTCATGGTCTTGAAGCGGACCTTGGAAGCCGTCGGCTACAAGGCCCAGCTAGCGATCAACATCACCGACATCAACGACAAGATCTACGCCGCTGCCAAGCGGCGGGGCATCCCCTCCACCGCCCTTGCTGCGCAGATGGCCGACCACTACATCGCCGACACCGACCGGCTTGGCCTCGGCCGCCCCGACCACGAGCCCCGTGCCTCCGCTTACCTCGCCGAGATCATCTCCTACATCTCCGCCCTCTTGGAGCGGGGCCACGCCTACGTCGTCCCCTACACCGTGGGTGGGGTAAAGACCGCCGATGTCTACTTCCGGGTCCGCAGCGACCCCGCCTACGGCTCCCTCTCCCACCGCTCGTTGGCTGAGATGGACCAAGGGGAAGGGGTGGAGGGGGCGGACCGCAAGGAGGACCCCCTTGACTTCGCCCTCTGGAAGGGGCGCAAGCCGGATGAGGACACCGCCTGGGACTCACCCTGGGGGCCTGGCCGGCCTGGTTGGCACATCGAGTGCTCGACGATGGCGGAAGCGACCCTTGGCGGTCCAATCGACCTCCACGGTGGGGGGATCGACCTGCTCTTTCCCCACCACGAGAACGAGGGGGCCCAGGCACGGTGCGCCCGGGGCCGGGAGCTGGCGGCGATCTGGATGCACAACGGGATGGTCCAAGCCACCGGGGAGAAGATGGCCAAGTCGGTAGGTAACATCGCCCCGCTCCACTCCGTGGTGGAGCGGTTTGGCCGCAAGGCGACCGTCCTCTTCCTGCTCTCCGCCCACTACCGCCAGCCGGTTGCCTTCAGCGAGGAGGCGCTGCAGGCCGCGCAAAGCAGGGCGCGGAGGTTGGAGGAGGCGGTCCGGGGGGTGGCTGCGGACCGGCCGCTGCCGCCAACCGTTGGAGACCTGAAAGGGCGGGTCTTAGCCGCCCTGTGCGAGGACTTCAACACGCCAAAGGCCCTTGGCGAGCTGTTTAGCGCTGTGCGGGAGCTGAACCGGCTGCGGGCAGCTGGGGAGCGGGTGGGCGGCAGGGAGCTGTACGAGCTGCTTGATTTGCTTGGGTTGGGCGGGGTGGAGCAGCCGGCCCAGGTCGGGGAGGAGGCGCTTGCCCTGTTGCGGGAGCGGGAGGCGGCACGGGCTAGGCGGGACTTTGCAACCGCCGATCGGCTCCGGGAGGAGCTGCGCCGGCTTGGCTGGGAGGTCAGGGACACCGCCAGCGGACCGGAGCTGGTGCCGGCCTCTTAGCCTGCAATTTTTGGTGCGAAAACCGGGCGGGCTTCGGTTTAGCCGAGCGATCTGCAATGATCCCGCCGACATAAAGCTGAGACTGAGCTAGAAGGTTTCAGCGTGGCGCCAGGGGAGGTGCGCGCCACGGAGCCCTTGAAAACCGGCCGCCGGCGGCGGCTGGGGAGCGATGAAAGGAGCTGCTCGTGGCAAGGACCTCCCAAGAGGATAAGGCTGAAGTTAAGGTTGATGATCTCTTCCTGGTCGCCCGCGCCAAGCAGGGGGACAGCCGGGCCCGCAACCAGCTGATCCGACGGTACTTCCCGTTCGTCAGGCTGAAGGCCTCCTCGTACTTCCTTGCCGGCGGCGACACCGAGGACCTCCTCCAGGAGGGGCTCCTTGGCCTCTTTAAGGCGATCCGGGACTTCCAGCCCCACCGGGAGTCCTCCTTCCGGTCCTTCGCCGAGCTGTGCATCACCCGCCAGATCATCACCGCGGTGAAGACCGCAACCCGCAAGAAGCACGCCCCGTTGAACCAGTACGTCTCCTTCTCCCACACCCCGGCGGTTGGGGGGGAGGAGCAGGCACCCCTCGAGCAGCTTCTGCCCGGCCCCCAGTCCTTTGAGCCGTTCGCCCAGGTCGCCTGCGCGGAGGAACTGGAAGCCCTGGTGGACTGCCTTACCACCGCCCTCTCCGAGCTGGAGAGCAGGGTCCTAGCGATGTACATCGACGGGGCCAGCTACGAGCTGATCGCCAGGCGGCTCGGCTGTTCGGTGAAGACCGTTGACAACGCGTTGCAGCGGGTAAAGCGAAAGGTCGCCAGCCACCTCGAGAGCAGGGCGCTTGCCGCTTAGCTAGGTTTCGGCCGATGGCTGACCGCAAGCGGGCTCTGATCACCGGGGGTGCCGGGTTCATCGGCTCCCACGTCGCCGACGCCTACCTTGGGGAAGGGTGGGCGGTGGCTGTCGTCGACGACCTCTCCAGCGGCCGGCGGGAGCTGGTTCCCGACGGGGCGGAGTTCTTCGAGCTGGACATCGTCGATGGCGGCGCTCTGGAGGGGGCGGTCTCCGCCTTCCGCCCCAGCGTGATCCTCCACCTCGCCGCCCAGGCCTCGGTGACCTTCTCGGTGCGGTTCCCCGCCCGCGACCAGCTCGTCAACGTCGCTGGGACCCTGAACGTGGCAGAGGCCGCCCGCCGGGCCGACGCCCAGGTCGTCTTCGCCTCCACCGGGGGGGCGATCTACGGCGAACGGGCGCCGCTGCCGACGCCGGAGGACCACCCTCCTGAACCGCTCTCCCCTTACGGCGCCGCCAAGCTTGCCGGGGAGGCCTACCTCTCCACCTGGGCCCGCCTCTACCGCAAGCCGCACGTGATCCTCCGCCTCGCCAACGTCTACGGCCCCCGCCAGAACCCCCACGGCGAGGCAGGGGTGGTGGCGATCTTCAGCGAGCGGTTGCTTGCCGGCAAGACGCCCCATATCTTCGGCGACGGCAGACAGACAAGGGACTACACCTATGTTGGCGACGTCGCCGACGCCTTCCTGCGGGCAGCCGGGGTCGAACGGCCTGCCCTCTACAACGTCGGGACCGGGGTCCAAACCTCGGTGGTCGACCTCTTCAAGGCGCTGGTCGGCTTGAGCGGCAGGGAGCTCGATCCCGACTACGCCCCGCCCCGTCCTGGAGAGCTTGCCCGCAGCGCGCTCCTCGCGCAGGCGCTGGAAAGGGACCTGGGTTGGCGGCCAAAAACCGATCTTTTGCAGGGCCTTCGCCAGACCTTTGAAAGCTATGCAAAAAATCTTGCAACGACTTCTTGACCTTTGGCGGCTGTGTGCTAAAACTTAGGCGTAACGCAAAAAGCTTCGGCGCAACCCCTCAGCGCCGGAGGCTCCTAAACGGAGCGGGCGGAGCCGAGGTTGAGTGGAGGACGCGGCTCCGTCTCTTTTTTTGCGCAAATTG
>Ga0167615_1000006_pt1 | contig 88316 bp, 80 predicted proteins | sample BED_Mat_host_9_1_FD_111800 | JGI IMG/M metagenome (GOLD analysis project Ga0167615, IMG submission 111800) | Extremophilic microbial mat communities from Yellowstone National Park, USA - BED_Mat_host_9_15 (v2) (version 2) | ecosystem: Environmental > Aquatic > Thermal springs > Hot (42-90C) >... | reverse complement strand
GTGTCCAGCAAGCTCCAGCTGCTCTTGCACTGAAAGTGACGGGACTACTTGCCTTCCTTCGGGCACTTGTCCTATGCCAAGTCTTGCCCTTTGGTACGGCGCAAGTCCAGTAAGCTGCCTTCCCTCAAACGCAACTGACCCCCTAGACTGCTTGATAATACCAGCAATTACACGGAAAACAGTTGTTTTCCCTGCTCCATTTGGCCCCATAAGTACCACAATTTCTCCAGGATTGACACTAAATTCTACTCCATGAAGAACATCACCAAATCCATAGCCAGCATACACACCTTTAAGCTCAAGCATCACTTCTCACCCCTTGACCGAGGTAAGCAGCAATAACCTCTGGATGGTCGCTGACTTCCGCTGGGCTACCAACAACAAGCTGTCTTCCTGAATCGAGCACCATTACACGGTCGGCTGATGAAAAAACAAGCGATGTGTCATGCTCTATGAGTAGAACGGATAGACCAGATGAAATAAGCTCTCTGAGTCGTACCGCAAGGTCGTATGTTTCATCTCCGGAAAGGCCTGCAGCGGGCTCATCAAGTAACAAAAGTTTTGGCTCTGTCACTAAAGCTCGCGCTATTTCCATAAGGCGCTGCTGACCTGCAGTCAGTTCCTCCGCTAGTGAGTCAGCCAAATCTGATATGCCAAGTACATCTAGCGCTTTAAGAGCTCGCCGTCGCAGTAGCAGCTCTTCCGATCTTGCGTCGGGTAGCCTCAAGATGCACTGCCAAAAACCGGATCTACACTTCTGCAAGCCGCCTACCATCACGTTCTCCAAAACAGTCCATCTAGGAAAAAGATGGGGATGCTGAAAAGTTCTTGCAATGCCGAGTGAAGCAATGTAGTGAGCAGATTTTTTGCTAATGTCTAATCCCTGAAACTTTATGACACCATGCTGAAGAGGTATGACGCCTGTAACTATGTTGAAAAGTGTTGTTTTTCCGGCTCCATTTGGTCCAATTATGGCAAACAACTCACCCCGCCGAACGTTAAAGGAAATACCTTGTAGGGCAAACACCCCGTCGAATGCATGCCGTAGGTCTTCTACCTCCAATATCGGACCCAAATTAGACAACCGCCTCCACCTTTTCTTTAGCTGATTTCTTTCTATGGCTAAAGGATTGGTAAACCTCTTCAAGCGAGCCAATAATCCCATTAGGCAAAAACAGCATTACTAGAACAAGCAGAAAGCCAGTAAGAACAAGCTCTGCCGTTGAAAGTGCATTAAATACCGCAGGGAGCAGCATTAAAATAACTGCTCCTACGACGCTTCCAACGGCGACGGTTTCGCCGCCCACCGTAACCATGACCAGCAAAAGGATAGAAGTTGAAGATCCAACCATTCCTGGCTCGATAAAATTGGAGCTGAAAGCATAAAGCGCCCCAGCAAGCGATGCCAGTGCACCAGCAATGACAAATACAATAACCTTGTAAAGAGCTACAGGGATGCCACTAGTAGCAGCTACTGTCTCATCTTGTCTTATAACTTTAAGTGCTCTACCTATGTTTGAGCGGGCTAAATTGTAAGCAACTAGCCCAGAAACAACAACCAATGCCCAGACAAGCAAATAAAGTGAGATCCCAGAAAAAACAAAGCCAAACGCAGAAAAAGAAGGAATACCAGGTATGCCAGATGCACCTCCTGTTACTGGCTGCCAGCCAAGCGCTACCTGCTCAACAATGATGGATAGTGCGAGTGTGGCAATTGCCAGTATATACCCTGAAAGCCTTAAGGTTATAAAGCCAATAATAGCAGCAGTAACCATGCCTAACACAATCGCAACTACGGTAGCAAAAAGTGGGTCTACGTGTAGTTTTACAGTAAGAACTCCTACACAAAACCCGCCTATAGCCATAAAAGCTCCTTGGCCAAGCGATAAAACACCCGTAATGCCCTTAAGAAGATGCAGGCCAATAGCAGCAATCGCAAATATACCAGCAGTCAACAGCACTGACATGTAAGACTCATTTCCGGATATTGCAACTCCCGCAACCAAAAATGCCAGTGCTACGGAAATGATGACCGATGGCAGTCTGAACTCGGCAAAAAATGCCGGTCTAGATCCTGAACCCAGGCTTTGCGACCCTTTGTCTGTAAGCGATCGAATTAGGAGAAACAAAAGTAACACAACAAATGCTGTGGCACTGCTAAAAAGCGAGGATACATAAGCCGAGCTGTACGATTCTGCTAACCCTAAAAGCAATCCTCCTACAACAGCACCAAACGGGTTGCCAACTCCACCAAGAACCGCGGCTACAAAACCCTTAAGCCCTATACTCAAGCCTGACTCAAAAGTAACAAAGGTAATGGGTCCCGCCAGTATCCCTGCTATACCGCCTACGGTTGCCGAGGCAGCAAAAGCAATAATCCTTGTCTTACTGGCATCGATACCCATCAGCATCGCAGCTTCACGCTTTTCTGAAACTGCGGTAAGGGCTTTTCCAGTATAAGTTCTGGTGAGTATAAAACTCAGGCAGAGTACTATCACTATAACTCCGCCTATCACCCATAAGTCTTGGGGTAATATTGCAATGCCAAACGCTCTGAACGGCTGGTCTGCTCCAAACGCTGGAGGAGCAAGTGGATTTGTGCCCCAAATAATCTCAGATAACCCTTCAAGTAGAGTAGATATCCCAAGGGTAATGATAAGCAGTGCTGTTAAATCGGCACTTCTGGCAGGAGCAAGAGCAAGCCTATCCATGAGTATTCCGAGCATAGCTACAGCAACAACGCTAAGAACAACAGCTACACCAATCTGTAAATGAAAATATGATGTAAGCGAATACGTAATAAATGCAGCCCATGCATAAAACTGGCCTTGAGCCAGGTTCATAACACCTGATACCCTGTAAATCAGGGAAAACCCAAGGCCAACTAGTGCGTATATTGCTCCGCTAATTATTCCAGAGAGCGTGAACTGTAAAAACTCACTCATGTTGCATAGGCTTTACTTTACAAAGATGCATATTCAGGCTTTCCATTTACAATCTTTACCAGCACTGCATCTGACTCTCCAACACCTCGGTGCTGGGTTGGCGAGAAATTGTATATACCCTGCAGCCCTACGTAACCATGTATCTGCTGCATAGCCTCAGCAATCTTAACTGGATTAAGGCTGTGTGACTTTTCAACACCAAGCGCGATTAGAGAAAGCGCATCGTAGGTAGTGCCTGAAGACAGACCAGGCTGGCTACCGAACTGTGCTTCATAGGCTTTGTCGAACGACTCAATTTTGGCCTTCTCTGGATAAGAACTTGGAAGAGTATTGTAGGCCAGATCCGGCGTAATAGGTATATATAACTGACTTGGTAATATTCCACGTTTTTGAAGAAGACCAAGCAGCGACGGTATCAGGTTGCAGTCACACGTGATCACCGGCACATTTATCCCAAGAGCGTGAAGTCCCTGAAACGCAACAACGGTAGGTTCACCCGCTGTCCAGATATCTATTGCCTGAGGATGAGTTGCCATAATCTTGGTAAGCTGGGTTGTTACATCTACACTTGTAGTATCAAAGTATTGGGTAGCTGTTATATCCATACCAAGAGCTTTTGCCGCCTCAGCAAAAGGAGGATATGAGGTTTCACCTGTTGCGTCATTGGTAGAAAGGAAAGCAACTTTATTTATTCCAGCCTTATGCAGTTGGCTCAAAGCGTATGCCTCAAGAGGTCCTGAAAGTATTACCCCTGCAAACTGCAATAGTCCTTTGGGAATGCAAATTCCACATGTTGTATAAAGTACAGGGCCCGATGTGGCAATTGGCGCTACTGCTTCAAACTCAGCAAGAGAGCCTGGGCCAACTATTGCTGCCACGTGTTGCGAAGCCAGATACTTATACCCCTCAACGCCTTGAGTTGGGTTGGTTGCGGTGTTGTAAGTTATGAGCTGAACCTTATGACCTGCAACACCACCTTTTGCGTTGACCTGTTTGACCCAAAGCTGGGCGGCATCGAGACTATCAATGCCGAAGTAACTGAAGGCTCCAGTTGCCTCATACAGTAGCCCTATCTTAAGCGGCGTGTGCGAAGCGCTGGTAGTCGACGCAGCAGATGTGCCGCAACTTGCAAGAAGAAACACTAGTGATAGCAGCGCAACACCCACTTTTTTCATTTTTCCTATCCTCCTTGTGTAACTTTAAGGTGTGGAAAATTACCGATCTGAAGTCCTTGGAAATTTGTCATTGCTTTTCTATATACATCTATCGCCAATGCAAGATCTTGAAGCGCAGTACCGGTTGATTTAAAAATCTTTAATTCACCATCAGCCAAGTTCACCTCTCCTGCAATTAGGGAAGAAAGAGGTACCAATTTCTTATCGTCAACCAGATGCCGTGCAGCTATCATGTCACCAGATTCTCTCATGAGCTGCTCTGGATGATCTGTAATAACTACTTGTGCATCGCGCAGAATGCGTTCATCAAGTTCGCGAAGATCTGGCCTCGTGGATCCAATAGAGATCAATATAGAGCCATGATCAATCTGCTCTCTTAGAACAACTGGGGTTGTCGAACGTGTTGCGAAAACTACCATCTGGTGACCAGATACTGCTTGTACAACATCATCAACAGCAGTAATATCAAGCCCAAGTTCTTCTGACATCTGCTTTGCAAAAGCAACCCGGTTTTGCTCAGTAGGACTGTATACATGAACTTTTGAAATCTCGAAAAAGTCAGCGATAGCGCGAAGCTGTGCTTTGGCTTCAAATCCAGACCCAACTACTCCAAGTTCACTTATTCTCCCGTCGTACAAATGCTTTAGGGCCAGTACACTTGTAGCAGCTGTACGTACAGCAGTGATATGCTCGGCATCCATAAGAGCTAGGAATTCACCACTTTGCGCATCGATCAGCAATATTGCGTACCTAAGCCCAACCCCCTTGGTCATGTTCATGACCTTAAAGCCACAAATCCACTTACCATCCAAGCAGTAGGCAGCTGGCATTATCCTGAGCCAGCCAACTGGCATATTGATATCGTATCTGGAAGGCACATTAACAAGGCCATCTGCCTCCGCCCTAAAACTACGCTCTATTGCTTTTACTGCATCCTTAGTAGACAGATGTCTTACAACATCGTCGTGCCAAAGTATGACCATGCTCATTCCGGATTCCTTCCAACAAAGAATTGAGAATCAGGTTCTTCTGTCACGGGAATACCGGACCTAGTTAGAGCATCTCGATATCTTTTCATCGAAGCTGCATCAACTCGCATTTGTGGCATTCGCAAAGGTCCACCGTTAAAACCTACCAGCCACTGCATATACTTCCAAGCAGCCCGATGTATCAGCTTTGCTCCAACTACAGAATTCATAAGCTCCATCTTGGCAAGTCTAGCTGGTTGCACTTGCCAATACAACTTGAATCCTTCATCCCACTTTCCTTCGTTGAATAACCTGTGATACCTTGGCACAAGATCTGCGAAGTACTCGTAGTTAGACGTTCCCATCCAAGGCATGCCGTACGCTTTTATCCATGCAGGACAATTTTGCTCTAAAGGATCTGAAATCAGTACTTTGCCACCAATTCGGTGTTGTATCTCCACCATGCCACCTGTTCCCGGCCTGCCGCATTCATACTTGACCGCAACCACAGTATCAATGTCGGTCATCTTTTCGATAATGTCAGGAGGAAACTGTGAAGGATGAAACCTTACAAAATCCCATGTCGGAACCGCGAATATAATCATTGCAAGATTAGATGCCATAGCCACACTCTTTGTGAATTCATATATTTCCTCCTTGTCTTGCGGAAAAAATGATGGAGGATATGCAAGCAGCAGCGCATCGATACCCTTTTCTTCTGCTTTCTTTGCCATGTATTGGATTTCCTCAAGTGTGTTGAATGAGTCAAGTAAAACGTAGTGGAAATTTTCGCTAGGTCTGTTCGCAACAGCAATGTCCATAAATTCTTCCATCTCCGAAAGCGTAGTACCGCATTCAGATATGAGAAGCGTACCCCAGAAACCGAGGTCGTACGAGCGATTTATGTCATGAATTATGGCCTTACGATTTAGTCTTTCTCTGTCCTGCGTGAAAGTGGGCATTACAATATTGCAGCAGCCAAACCAAGTTTTCTTAGCCCATTCTTTTGCTTCAGTTCTTGTATACTGCAGTGGCATGCTAACTTACCTCCCAAATCCCCAAAGTTCTAAAGCATCTGGTGAAATAAACGAATCAGGAGGCTTGGGCCCCCAGTAATTTATGGATGTTGACCTAAATGATGGATCCTGAACTATGGGATCAAATTCACCACCTGGCTCAATTTCGCACATCTCGCAAAAAAGTTCAATGCGAAGCCCTATTGGCAAGTGAAAATAGACGAATATGTTGTCGCCTACGACGTGACGTCCGGGACCAAATTCGACTTTTAAACCGCTGTTAGAAATATGCTCAACCGCAGATTTAAGGCACGTCCAGTCGCGTAGCTGGAAAGCAATATGCCTAATTTGGACCCTTGGTCCCTTTTCTATTCCCAGTACATGATGAAGATGACCTGCTCTCAACCAGTAAAATGAGTCTCCAAGCTGTTCAGTTAGTTCAAAGCCTGTCTTAGTATAGAAGCTGCATGCCGTTAGCGGGTCTTTTGAAGATCTAGTTACATGTCCAAGTCGTGAGATACCAAGATCTAGACGTTTTGGTAACTGCCTTACTCTTTTACCTCCAGCTGCAAAGACAACTTCAATACCATCTGGATCCTTTACTACAAGCTCATCATTATTTAGTTCGGCTACCAAGCCGAAATCTTTTGTCTCATTGTAAGCCTTTTCTAGGTCGTGCGCTTTTAGAACTGCAAACTTTAGCCTTAGCAGTCCAACATGCTTATCTTGGACTAGAGATATTGGATTTAGAGGAAGAAAATTTCGAGATGGCACTGCAAGTAAAGCCTTGTCAGAAGCCACCTCTAAAGTTTCAAGGCCAAGGATTTTCTCAAATTGCTCTCTTGCTTCGTCTACATTCTCGACTCCGAGTACGACCTGTTCTAATGCAACGGGAATAAGGCTTTCCATATCGCCGACCCTCTATATTTTCTGTTTCTTACGCTCTATGTTGGCAAGCAAATCTTCAAGAGTTGACTCAAGATGCCTTTCTAACAGCTGGCAACAAGTCTCGATATCCTTCGCCTTTATTGCTTCTAGCATCTCTTTATGCTGCTGGTTTGCCTTTCGGCTTCTCCAGGGCATATTCGAGCCATGCATACGTATAAACCGTTCCATGTTTGCTCTAATAGTCTCAATTTCTTTAAGTAGAAATGAGTTCTCTGAAGCCTTATAGATGGTGTTATGGAACTCATCATTTAAGACAAGCCATCGATCGTGATTGGTTTCTTCATCCATTTCCCGCACAAGGGTCTCAGCTCTTTCTAAATCTTTATCTGTTAGATTTTGCAGGGCTAGCTTAACAGCCAGCACCTCAAGCGCCTTTCGTACCTGATAAACCTCTATAAGAGCTTTTGTTGATAGCTCAGTTACAATAGCCCTCTTATATGCTTCTTGCCTTATAAACCCCTGTTCTTCAAGCCGTCTTAGCGCCTCTCTAATCGGGGCTCTCGATACTCCAAGCTTCATTGCTAAATCAACTTGGTTTATCTCAGCCCCGGCAGGAATCTTTCCCGCAACTATAGCTTCCCTAATAACCTCATAGACCTGGTCCGCCGTGCTTTTTCGCTTAATAACCTCCATGCTCATACGCCAAATTATATACTGTCGACAGTTGTGTGTCAATAGTATACAGTATGTAGCGTTAAATAGATATGGGTCTCAAAAAAACAACCTTAGAAAAGCGAAGGGAAACTTAATCCTATTCTTTCTAACGACTCGTCAGAGCTTGAAGAGGGTATGTACTCAAACAAAATGATACCGTTAAACTTTCCTTTCTGCGGAATATCATTGACTACTGTAACTTGACGGTCTTCTGGCCACGGCTCGCGCCTTTGAGGAGTACCTGCAACATTAATCGCTGCAACCTTATCAAGAGTTGCGTAAAGGTTTTGCTAAATTGGCTTTTCTAATACCGCTTCATGATACATGTCAAATATTTTAACCAAGGACTATTTACTTTTTCACATAGCCATGCACAACAAACAGAGTCTTTGATAAAGTAGCCAGGTACGCTTAGAGCTTCGTGCAAAAGAGTTATTTCGTGCTTTGAAGCAAGAGCTGCAGCTTGCTTTAACTGTTGCCAGGAACATAGAAATCTATTCTTGACATCCACCCGTTACCAGGTGGAGACGCCGGCTTACGGGCAAACGCCTGCCGGCTTCCCGCTTCCTCCGGGATCGCCTGCCTAACGGCAGGGCTTCCATCCCGTCCACGGGCGTTTTTCGTATCCGGTCCAATCCCGGCGACGGCGGCTACCAGGGCCGCAAGCTGCGCGCCGCGTTCACGTCCCGATCCAGGACTAAATCCGCAGACATCACATCGAAACATCCGCTCCCACAGCGATAGGCTGCCCTTCACTGCGCCACAGCGGGAGCACCGCTTGCTGCTCGAATAGAAGGGATCCGCCTAGATCAATGGAGACCCGTACCAGGCCGTCTTGTAGGCCAGCTGACGCCGGAGCTCCGCTAGGGAGGCATGGCTAGACCCGGCTCAAGCGCCGGTTGTGCACTAAACTTGCCAGGTGTAGATGCTCCACCACTATCGTCCCATAGGTGCGGGCTAGACGCGTGGTCACCTGGTGCATCCCATCTCGGCGGATGTGTGCTACTTGTGCATGTAGCCGGGCAAGCCGCTGTCGCGTCTCCTCTCGATTGCGGCTACCGGGCTGCCCTCGGGCCAGCTCCCGGTTCAAACGAGCGAGTTTCCTAAGCGCATTCTTGAGCGGCTGCAGATTTGGCACGACCTCCCCCGTGGAGACCACGGCCAGATACCGCACCCCGGCGTCCACGCCCACCACAGCCTCCGCGCACCAGGGCACCCTAGGCTCACGCTCCACTTCATACGTAAAGCTCACGTACCAGAGCCCGCCCTCCCTGGAAACAGTGGCTCGCTGAATACGGGCCGTGCCCGCCGCCAGCCGCCTCAGCAGCGCAGTTGTCGGCTCGTGAGTCCGCACCCCGGCCTATCCGCGGCAGGACAACGTGGCTCTCGTCGTCCACCCGGATCGCGCCTGTGGTGAACCCCACCGACTCCCGGCACCGGCCCTTCTTGCGAAAGCGAGGGAAGCCCATCCGACGGCCTTTGCGTCGGCCCTTATGGCTCTCAGACCACGCTTTTAGCGCGTGCGCTAGACCTTCTAGCCCCGAGGTATACGCCTCCTTGGAGTTATCCCGCCACCAAGGAGCAACGCTGGCCTTGGCCCGGTTCCACTCACGCCGCAGAGCCGGAAGCGTCCAGGGCACCTCTACAGCTTCGCCCCGAGCACAAGCGTCAAGGCGCGCCTTGATAAGCGCAAGCCCCCAGTTGAAGACAAACCTCCTCGCCCCCACGTGGGACTCCAGTGCCCGCTCAACACGGGCAGAAGGATCCAGAGCGAACCGGAAGGTCTGCAGTGTCTTCACGCAGAATCCCCCTCCGCCGCGCAGACAAGCACCTTTTCCGCCACCACATCCAGGCGGTCTTGTAGGATACGCCGTTGGCGCAAGCCCAGTCTGAGAGTTTCAAGAGCATAAATTATCACATTCGGAGTCGTTTATCCACAAAACTATCAACAGTTGCGAGCCCTTCAATAAGATTCTCTTCAGCCTCAAGCTCACTTTGATCATCTCTTCTGTAGCGAACAATCTGCCCGTTTGAAACTTCATCGCTATGAATATGAAGGTTACTATAACGCAGATACTTGGCAATCTCAAAAGCCTTTTTCAACTCACAAAGATTCTGCTTATGATCCTCGTTTCTTGTCAAAGACCCCATCCTATTGCCAACAAACCCAGTTACCTTAACATCCTTGGTGTCATTTGCCTTCTTTAAAGCATCAATGTCTTTGTCTTTCCAGCTCCAAAATTCAATGCAACAAAATCAAAATAACCAATCTTTTTGTATCCTTGTATCTAAATGAAGGTCCGTATAAATAAAGTCAAAGTAAATACTTGCAATAGCCATGACTTATAAAACGCTAACCTTTTTGCGCTGTAGATTGGTTATAAAAGCGAATTATCAAAGCAACTTACGATAATTGGCACACAAAAACTGCTGCAGTTGCTCGCAACTTTATTAAGGATATTGTCAGAACTCAAAAAGGCTATAAACTTTGCTGTCCTGCTATAGCTCTTTTTCAACCTTGTCAGCCACCATGTAGCCGGCATCTCGTATTGCCTTTTCAATCTTGCTAAGGCTCACGCTATTAGGATCGTAGATAAACTTTACGAGATTATCCTCAAGGCTTATATTTATGTCTGCTATACCCTTATGCTTTTCCATAGCCTTTTTCACCTTGTCAACACATCCATCACACTTCATGCCCTCAACAGTAAACTGAGCAAATATCCTTTTCTCAAGGCCCATTTCCATCTCACCTCCATTTAAATGTAAATGTTAGCTCTTCTAAACACTATCTAGCCTTAAATTCCAATATTGTCTTCTAAGAATAAGCGGCGTAATCAACGCTCCTATAGCAATTACGGTAGCAAAGTCAAAAGCCATTATGACCATTGTGAGCATCACAGTCAGGTGTCCTAAAGATGCTAACATTATCCCTAAGGCACTAAAGAATATTGCACCAATTATACTTGATAAACTCATTGTTACTACAGACCTTGCTAATCTTAAAAGTCTTGGAATCTGTTCAAGATTGCCTCCCACTATCACAACGTCCGCATGTTGCCTTGCCACATCTATACTCTTACCAAAAGCACAGCCAACGTCAGCTGCTGCAAAAGCAGCAACATCGTTTATGCCATCTCCAATCATAAGTACTCTTCTTCCTTGATTCCTAAGCTCATACACGGTACGAAGCTTCTTTTCAGGTGAACACTCAGCTGCAAATTGCAATTGGCCAATTTGGCTTGCGACTTCACATGCAACATAATGCTTATCACCAGTTAGCATAATACAACCTATTCCTTTATCCAAAATCCAATTAATTACATCTTTTGCCTCCTTCCGCACAGCATCGCTAAATCCAAAGACCCCAGCAAGACCCGCATCCGAACTAACAAAAGCATGAATAGACGAGTGCGAGAAAGCTGGCTCGGGTAAGTAAAGCCCATAATCCTTTAATAGCTCTTTGCTGCCCAATGCAACTAAATGACCATTGACTTTCCCAACAACACCTTTACCCGCCACTTCTTTAAGATCTTCAGCTGGAGGAAGAACTAGGCCCATATCGGTCGCCTGAGCTGTAATTGCTCTTGACACTGGGTGTGCAGAATGCTGTGCAACTGCTGCAGCAAGGAAAACCAGTTCCTTTTTATGCTCACCTGGATGTACCTCTTTTAGCTTGAGTTCGCCTTGCGTCAAAACGCCCGTCTTGTCAAATATAACCATATCGATATTCTTAATCTTTTCAAACAATCCTTCACCTTTGATTATGATTCCTTGTTTTAGTAAAGTAACAAAGGCAGTAAGGCGCACAAGTGGATAAGAAAGCCCAATAGCACATGGATATCCAATAGATGCAACCAAAAGAGCATTTGCTAGCGCGTTTAAGGTTAGTGCATGATTTCCAGTAATAACTGAGGCTAGCTCCCAAGCTAAAAAGGTACATGTTGTAACAGCAAGAACAAAAGGTACCCAGATATGCTGCATTACGTTTTCTAGCAAGGTAAGTGAAGAACTCTTTGTTTGCTTAGCCCAGTTTACTAAATCAAGTATTCTACTTATGTACCCTTCGTTGAACCTCGATAACACCTTTATCAAAAGTCTTCCCGAACCGTTTGTGGTTCCGGCATACACAAAGTCTTGTTTTTTCTTTCTCACCGGCACTGACTCCCCTGTAATTACAGCTTCTGCAACTTCACTTTCTCCATCTTCCACAACACCATCAAAAAGAATACGGCTGCCAGGATTCACCACTACCAGATCTCCTGCACTTACATCGCTTACCAGTACGTCAACATATCGGGTGTCTTTCAGCTTGATAACTTTGGGTAATACATTTCCCATAACCTGACCTAATGCCTTTTCTACTTGAAGATCAACAACGCTCTGCAAAGCACCAGACGAAAGATGAAGAGTTGTAAGAAGTGAAGAAACCACAAAAAACGGCACATAAGCCCGGTTCATAAAACCTAGTCCGCCAATAAAAAACGCGGCTGTACTTGAAACTCCATACAATACATGCTCGTTAAGTATGCCCTTAGTCGCGGCCCGCAATGCTCCTTTTTGAATGTTGAATCCTGCTCCAAAATTTGATACAAAGGCAAAACTCATAGAAACAAGCCAGGGGTAAAATTCAGCATTACCTTTTGTTAAGGTAAAGATGTGGCCCATATCGATTAGCCACAACATCACGGTAACGGCAAACGAGATAGCAGCGCGAAAAAAGGTATGGCTTAGAACTTGCTTACTTGAAGCTTCGCCATCGATGAGATAGTATCCAAGACTACTTACAAGATTTCTTATTCTTGCACTGTCGATGTACTTTGTATCGTACCTTACATAAACTTCTTGTGTTTCTAACAGCACGGTAACCTTGTTAACCCCCTTTTCACGCTTTAGCGCTTTTTCTATAGTAGCAGCACAAAAGCTGCATGCCATGCCACTTACCTTTAGCTTTTCCACTTTTGTCTCCATAGCGTGCATAAATGACTATACTATTTATAGTTAGTATGAATCAAGTATCTAGGATAATAGCTAATCACAGTATGGATAGCTATAATCGCCCTTTCTATTGTCCACTTGAAGGCATAATAGACATGGTGACAAAGAAATGGGCAATGCTGATCGTCGCGGTGCTAAAGTTCGAAAACGACTTAGGATTTAATCAGCTTCTCGATAAGCTTTTCAATATCTCACCGAAAAGTCTTTCGGATACTTTAAAGTCGCTTGAAAAAATAGGCATTGTAAAGAGGGAAGTAATCCAAGGACCACCAGTGCGAGTTAAATATCATTTAACTGAAGAAGGCGAAAAACTAGGTCAAGTGCTATTGCCTCTTTTAGAATGGGCGTCCAACCACTCCGATCAGAACACATGCAAAATTATAGAGCTTTTTAGTGGCAGTAAGGACTGAATATTCCAAGCTTCATCACAAGAGGCTTACCTTTTGAGGCGCGATAGCTTGAGTGTCGAGCTGGGCCTTGTAGATAGTCACATCGAAGTTCGACACTATTAAAAGTGCTACACCTAAGCTAAGTAAAGCAGGTATAATGATGTAGATAGAACTTATCATTTCAGCTACCATTATGCTAACAGCAATTGGAGCTCTAGAAATCGCCCCAAAGGTTGTCATCATTCCCACAGCAACAAAAATGCCAGAGGGAATAGCCGTCACATGAAGTACAGATAAAATGCGCCAAAAGGCAAGCCCTGTGAATGCTCCTATATCGATGCCGGGCGCAAATACCCCACCAGATCCGCCGCTACCAATCGAAAACGATGTTGCAACGATTCTTGCAAAGGGAAGTAGCAAAACAATATATAGCGGCTCTGCCGAAAGGCCGGAATATAGTGCTTTTTGCACCCAGCCATAACCTGTCGCTAGAACTTGAGGAAATCCTATAATTGCAATAACTCCAACTAAAACACCACCTACAGCCGGCCTCAACCTCTTATCAAACGGCCACAATTTGCTAAGTGTAATTGCCCCATAAAATGCCTTGGCATATAAAATTCCAATTATTGCACACACCACACCTAGAAGCGAAAACCAAAGTAAATCATAAGGTGTGAAAGTATAGCTTCTTGAAAGCTCGAAAATAGGCCGGTAACCAAAAAAAGCGCCAAAAATAGAATATCCTATTACCGACGCTATAAGACCAGGTAAAACCGGCTCGAAATAAAAGTCCTTGCGGTACAATATGTCACCTGCTAGTAAAGCGCCACCAAAAGGGGCTCTAAATATAGAGCCAATACCGGAGCCTATACCCACAGCTACTGCTATTTTTGCATCGTGATCGGATAAACCCAGCCAGCGTGCTATAACGGAGGCAAATCCAGCAGATATTAAAGCTGTTGGCCCTTCTCTACCTCCTGACCCGCCTGATCCAATCGTGAGCGCAGAAGCAATAACTTTTACAACTATAGAAATAGGCTTTATTCCTTTTGGATTCTGATGGACTGCCTTTATGGCTTCATCAGAACCATGGCCTTCTGCCTCAGGAGCAAATGTGTATATAAGGTAGCCAGCAATTAGTGCTCCAAGGCCAACAGAAACAACAATTGCCAGGGGATCAACAAAGCCAGGGCTTCCAGGAAAGTTACCTTCTCCAGCAGGGGAAGGGGGCTGATATGCTGCAATAAGTTTCAAAAAGACAAACATGCTAAATCGAAGTGCCGCATAGAATGCGACCGATCCTAAGCCAGATATAACACCAATTAAACCCGATAATATCAGCCATTTTGAAAAATACGGAAGACTAGATATTAAATACCGTTTTGCCAAAACCACTCTAACAAGCTTTTTGACTATTGTCGCAACTTTGATAACTATTTGAATCATGGCCGATTATCTCTATTTGCTGCAACGCTAGTACCAACCAAAAAATGTGACGGCAATGCTGAAAGTAAAAGACGGGCACTATTCGCTACATCTTGTATAAGCTGCGGATCAAGTTCTTTGGTTATGTTGTCAAGTTCCATAATCCGTCTTTGCCGAACTTTTTGCAAGAATCTTTTACCTTTTGCCGTTAGCCTCAATTCAACGCTCCGCCTATCGTGTGGCGATTCTGATCTCTTCACAAAACCTTTTCTTATAAGCCTGGCCACAATTCTGCTGGTCGTGGACGGCTCTACACCAAGAATCATCGAAACTTCTTTAACAGTACAGTTACTAAAACCGCCAATTATAACTAATGTTCTATACTGCGGTACTGTAAAGCCCTTTGGACCTATTGACCTTGCCGCTAACCCGACTAACACAACACTCAAATCTAGTAGAGCCTCAATAGCTGATAAGCGAATTGATTCGCTATGCTGGTGGTAATTACCTGCATTATACATTGATTGTATAATACATCATTCTGCCTTGTTAATCCAGTTGCATAATATTGCAGGGCAGAAAAAAGCGTTAGCTGACCACTATTCTCTTTTTTCTAGGCTAAAATGCTTATCAACCACAGGTAAAAGTAGCTAACACACAACGACTAGGCATAACCAGGCGGATTTTACGTGGCACAAGATATCAAAAAACTTGTTTAGCGTTGTACAAAAGCCAAGTGTGCAAAGTATCTGGACGTAGACCCTATAGCCTTAGAACCAGCGTTCACCGCCGGTCCGTGGCACTTCCACGATAACCACATCATGCCTCACAAAACCAAAAATGCGGTCCTAGAGTGTCAGAGGAGAATATCACCAACCAATTAACTAAACCTTAAACTTATTTCTCAACTTGTTTGCTATATAATGTTTAGTCGCTTATGCCAAATTTCAAGATTCTACATGAGCCAAGTGGAGAAACAAAATGGGAAACGAAGTTAGAGTAGTCGTAATAGGATCTAATTTCGCTGGGTTTACATCTGCACTCGAGATAAGGCGGCAACTTGATCAAGAAAAAATTGAAAATCATGTGGTTGTACTTTCAAACTCCGACAAATTCTTATTTGTTCCTTCACTAATATGGGTACCCTTTGGCGAACGCGAAATAGAAGATATAACTATACCAATATCCGACATACTCAAGGGAAAAGGCATAGAGTTTGTAAATGCTGCCGCAACGAAAATCGATCCACAGAATAAGAATGTTGAGGCCGACAACGGCAGTTCTTTCCAATTTGATTATTTAGTTATCGCAACGGGATTCAAGCTAGATTGGTCGATTCAGGGCCTTGGTCCGCATGCGTTTACTCAGTGCGTGTGTACACCAAACGATGCACTCATGCTTAGAAAAGCTTTTGAAGACCTTGTAAAGAACCCAGGTCCAGTAATAGTTGGAGCAACTCAACGTGCAGGATGCATCGGGGCTGCGTACGAATTCTTGCTAAATATGGATTATCACTTACGAAAACATAACGTGCGGCATAAAGTGGATCTAACATTCATAAGTCCAGAACCATTTCTTGGACACTTTGGAATAGGGGGCTTGCCGGGAGCAGAAAAGCTTATAAAAGAGTTTTTCGACCACCTCGACATAAAGTCAATAACAAATGCAGAAATAGACCATGCTGAACCTGGAAAAATTGTATTGACTCAAGGACAAGAACTTGAAGCAGCATTAGCAATGATAGTACCACCTTTCATCGGCCAGGATGTCATTTTTAATTCCCCTGGTATTGGAGATGCATCAGGCCTGATACCGGTTACTGATACATACCAGCATGTCAATTATCCTTTTATATTTAGCGCAGGTGCTGCTATAAGTGTTCCTTCGCCATTTATAACGCCAGTTGCGGTTGGTGTCCCCAAAACAGGCTATCCAGCCGATGCCGAAGCTAAAGTTGTAGCACAAAATGTAGTCTTATTAGCAAGCCACAATGCGCATTTATCGCACCGACCATTTGCTCAACTACCAGCATTATGCGTGATGGACGCGGGGCATAAAGAAGTCCTAATACTTGCCAATCATCTTTTTCCACCCCGCGATCATGCAGTTTTGCTGCCAAATCCAATATACGATGCTGGAAAACGCGTATTTGAACACTACTACTTATGGAAAGTAAAGCATGGACTTTCATTTCTGCCATAAATAAAATATCAGCGATTGTAGTCACCAAGCATTACAATGACTAGAAGCCGGGGTTACCTCTCACATTCGCCTTCACCGCGCTCGACTTTAAAGAGGTTTTGCCTTCCCCAATCGATAAAAATGGGCAATGTTGATGGAGAAAGATCTGGAATTACCGACAAGTCTGCTAAGAGTCTTTCAAAATATTCGGTACCTACGCGATCAACAAAATCGCAGAATGATTCGTCAGCAAGCCTATCTAGGCGATACGCTTCTAGTATTTTTTTAATTGCATCGGGAATCCTTTTTGCAGGTATTCGTACTCTAAGCCGCCTGGCAAACCTGGTTGTCTTACTTCCCCCAAGGCGGCTGTCACCACTATAACTACCGCCAACTAGCAAGTGATAGCAGGGTACAGTTAAGTGTCCTCGCTTAGTTGCAGCACCTTCTAACCCAATACTTGCAATATGATGGTGCCCACACCCATTTGGGCAGCCACTCACTTTTATGTGAATGTCACGAAATGCGGTGTCATTCCCATATTCTGAAAGCTCAGTACTAAGTACTTTTGCTAGTTCCATTGAGCTTGTTATTCCTAATTTGCAACTGTTAGTCCCCGGGCAGCTTGTAATATCTGTTATGTTGTTCAGTACCTCCGCAAGCCCAATCTTGCTTAGCACCTTATAGAACTCTTCTATTGTGTTTTCTTTTACCCAGCGAAATAATAGGTTTTGCTGCTGTGTTGTGCGGCACTCGACCAAAGGATAGATATCCATAAGATCAGCAAGCTGCCTCAGTTGATATGGAGTAAGGTTGCCCATAGGTATCCGAACCATCAGAACAAAATATCCGTGTTGTTTTTGTGGAATAATAGCCTTCTTAGCCCACCTCTCTATATGTGGCGACATGTATGCATTCAACGCACTGGCACTATCCTCCAAATAGCTAGTGTATTCTTGGTTTACCAACATAGAGGATGGTACAGTTGTAAGAAGCTCTTTTTCCACCTCTTTTCTAAATTCTTCGACGCCTACTCTGTGGACATGAAATTTTAGCCGCGCTCTTGCACGATTTTTTCGAAGTTCATCACATTGATTGAACACTTTGACTATAGCAACTGCATATGCGAGGTATTTATCCAAAGGAACAAAATTGAAAAGACTCACCGCTTCGCGAGGGCTTGCACCTGTTCCACCTCCGACATTTATTGAAAAACCGTATTCGGATTTATCCCCGTTTTTTAAAACTTGCGGTATGAAGCCAAGATCATGAATCGCGCTGATAGCGTCATCGGCTTCACAGCAGGAAAAGCATACTTTGAATTTGCGTGGTAAATGCTGACTTAAGGGATTGCGAAGGAAAAATCTTGCAAACTCAAGCGCATACGGCGTAACATCAAAAGGCTCATGCGGGCATACACCAGCAAGAGGTGAGCAGGTAACATTTCTGACGGTATTACCGCACGCTTCTCGAGTGGTCATTCCAGCATCGCAAAGTATTCGCATTATTGTAGAAGCATCCTCAAGCCTAACAAAATGAATCTGAAAGTCCTGCCTTGTTGTTATGTGTACAATCTGCGTTTCTGAGAAGTTTTCAGCAATCTCAGCTACTGCACGCATCATTTCACTGGTCACAATTCCAAGCGGAAGTTTGATGCGCACCATATGGGCATCTGCTTGGCGCTGACCATAAACACCGTGCATGGTGCGAAACGATATAAATTCGTCCTCATTCCAAAAACCATTTCTAAACTTTTTTACCTCTTCTCCAAATCTTTCAATTTCTTCCAAAATTGGCTGAAGATACGGCCTGTTATGTTGCATAAAATGCCACCTCCATACTCAAGACAGGGAAAACTGGCCGATTAACAAAAAAAGATATAAATGTAGGAAACGTCTTTATTGCTAAAACTGAGGACAGGAGCAGGAGATCGCAGTGCAGTAATCTATAAAAAGCATTCTTGATAACAGCACTAAAGTATAACTACTCGGCATCATGACCTAACCATAAGCCTCAAAAACTTTGCGCTAAACATCTCAGCCAACATCAAAAGCTCGCTCTCAGTTAGGTAGAGCGTCGCTTGTGCAGGTCGGAATTTAACATGAGAGTTAACCCGTGTCCTGTTTTTGCCTATATCCTCTAACTCAAATTCAGCCAAGACTGCATGAGCTTGAGAAGGGCCTATAATTATTTCAAAATCCATAAAAATTTTATCGCGCATGGGTTTTTCTTTTAGTTCCAACTCACTTCCAGTCTCTTGTGTGTTTTGCCTTTCCACCCTGTGTATTAGAAGATCATCAAATCTCCAGCTAAACCCTCCCGGGTCTATTTCTACTCTTTTCTTCTCAACTTGCTCAAGAGCCATTCTTGCAGCATTAATGATTCCACGCGTACTAGATACCCTTACAGAAAGCTCATCCTTTGGAGCTTCTACATAAACCCAGTCATCAATTTCGAAAGCTTCCCTTCTTCTATGCGTAGATTCAGGCACCTTATAAATTCCTTCAGCCATGGCCACATCGCGTCTTACAAGATCAGCCAGCAGTGTAGATGCAAACTGGCTTCTAAGCGCACTAGTTGCCTGCATCATGGTTTCATGAAGCGGGCATACACTTTCCCATCTGCAGGGGCCATTGCCCATAGCACATCGCTCGGAACGAAGCGGACCTTCGCTCGCTTCTATTATTTCAAGCACAGATATTTCCTCAGGTGCACGCTTTAGACGATAGCCCCCACGCTTTCCAGCTTTCGATTCTACAAGGTCCGCTCTTATTAGATCCGCCAATATCTGCGAGGCAAAATTTGCTGGTATTTCGACGTCGGCAACAATCTCCCGTATCTTTAATGATTCTGGGTAAGCCTTACCCAGGCTAATTGCGGCCCTTATTCCATAATCACCCCGTTTAGATAATGTTATATTCATCTACATACATATAGTGACACACTTGACGTATAGTTCATTTAGATATATCATATATATCAGCATAGTGTTTTCATACTGTGATTATAAGGGGGCAGTATGGTGGATGCAGTAAAAACTAGGCCTATTGCGGCCACAAATTCACATGAGTCTATAGCCTCGGCTCAACGTCTGAGGCAACCGTTTATAAAAAACTTCATCCAGCGCTTTCAAAAAGCTTCCAGCTCTCAAGCTATAGAAATTACGAAAAATCCTAATGTAGCACGCTTCGTACGAAGTAGACCTTTTCAGTTCCTGCTTATTCTGCCTAACCAGATAATCTTTTGGACTGTAATAATTGTCGGACTAATTGGAACGGTAATACCGGGCCTTAACTTCGCCACAGCTATAACTTGGTACATTTGGTTTTGCGTGGTTTTCGTACTTATGGTCGTTATTGGGCGCGCCTGGTGTGCAATGTGCCCATTTGGTGGATTCGCAGAATGGGTACAGAGGAAAACCCTTTGGAAAAGGCTCCAGAAAAGCCTTGGGCTTGGCATCAAGGTTCCTCAGCCCATAACCAAATACGGACTTATTACATCGGTGATCATATTCATACTGGTCACTTATGTTGAGGAATACTACAACATAGCGGGCCCTGGAGTGCCCCACGCAACCTCATGGCTGGTTGTAGGAATAGTCACGAGTGCTCTTATATTCTTCCTCGTGTTCGAAAGGAGGAGCTTTTGTAGGTATTTTTGCCCTCTTTCAGCACTCATTGGAACTATTGGCTCCACAGGTTCTGTTGCTGGCTTCAGAACAAAGGATAGGCAGCTTTGTGCAATTTGCCCCACCAAAGACTGCATGAGAGGCGGCACTGAGGGATACGGGTGCCCCTGGTATACTTGGCCGGGAAGTGCTGAATCAAATGCTTTATGTGGTTTGTGTTCAGAATGTTATAAAGCTTGCCCGTACGATAATGTGGGCCTTTTTGCTCAAAAGCCGCTCAGTGCAATAGTTAATGTACATCGCAGGAGAATGGATATAGCCCTTGGCGTGGCTTTACTCTGGGGTTTGGTACTGTTCCAACAAATCAACGCAACAAATACCTATAACACTGTTGACAACTGGCTTAATTCTACTCTGCACTTCCCACAGTACCCAAACCCAGTCGACTATTTTGGAATTATCGGCGCAGTCACCGTACTGATGCTGCTGATAGTTGGATTAATCGTAAAGGCGTTTGAGTCAAATATACATATCCAGCACATTAAAACACCAAACACATTTATAGACCGCATTACTAAGTTCAGAAGCATATTCATGCCTCTTATGTACGGGCTAATCCCAGTTGTTGGAGCCGATTACTTTGCAAGACAGCTACCGAAATTTTTCAAACATGCTCCAAGATTGGTCCCCGCCATAGAGGGGATATTTGGGTTTGGATCAACTCATTCACCGCTATATACCATGCGGATTCTGTCCAACACTAACATAATAATTGCGCAAGTTGTAGTAATAGGCCTAGGAACCCTAGCATCGATTTGGGCAGTTCATAAAATCTTCCAAAGCGAGCCAAACCAATTTACAGGAAATAGAACATTTCTAAGACTAGCTGGAACACTTGTTGCACTAGCTTGTGGTATTGCAGCTGGTTATCTGTACGTAATAATGCAGGCAGCCTCTTAAGAGTATGGAAGGTGACATAGGATGATAACAGAAAGCAAGCTTACAAAGAATACCAGTAAATATGATGGCACAGGACCGAGAATAACTGTGCTCACAGACAGGTGCGCGGGATGCCAGGAATGTGTAATCCGCTGCCCTACAGGAGCACTTACCATTAACGAAGAGACTTGGGTCGCTGAAGGGGATGATAGCCTTTGCGTAGGATGCCGCCAGTGTGTAAGAACTTGCCCATTTTCAGCAATAACGATCGATGGACCAGTTCTTGCAAACGATAGAACAGAATTCACAAAAGCGCATCCCGAACCATTAATAGGCAATTTCTCTGAAGTAAGGCTTGGATTTTCTAGTGTTTCACAAGCTCAAAAGGAAGCACTTAGGTGCCTTATATGCCCAGACCCCACTTGCGTACGCGGCTGCCCCGCACATAATGACATACCTGGTTTTATCAGTGCCATAAGAAATGGTGACCTTGATGGCGCAAGACAAATTCTTCTAAGAACATCCGCACTTCCCGATATCTGCAGTCGTGTCTGCGATCAAGCTTTGCAGTGTGAAGGGGCTTGCAGCTACGCGCTTGCAGGGGATGAACCCGTAGCCATTGGCGCACTTGAAAGATTTGTCTTTGACAATACAGTTGGTCCAAGGCTAACAAACCCTCGAAATGGCAACTCAACAAAGCATAGGGTCGCAATAGTCGGCTCAGGACCCGCAGCTATTGGAGCAAGCTATGTACTTGTACAAAATAACGTGCAAGTAGATGTATTTGAAAAAGACGAGGAACCGGGAGGCCTACTTTCATGGGGTATACCAGACTTCACTTTGCCTAATGAAATAAAGCAAAAGCCTTGGCGCGATCTGCTCAACAGTGGGGTCAAACTTTATACAAACCAGCCGGTACATCCAGAAGAGATTGAAAAACTGGCAGAGCAGTATGATGCTGTGATCCTTGCTTATGGCGCCAGCTCTCCAATAAGGTTGCCGATTGAAGGAGCTGAAGGCCTCGACGGGATAACCGACGCTACTACCTTCCTTAAGCTGGCCAAAAAGCACGTAAGTAAAGGGCTTGCTCCCGATACTTTCTTTACAAACTTTGGACTTCCATCAGGCTCTCATCCACACGTACTCGTGCTGGGTGGTGGCAATACCGCTATGGATGTTGCAAGGACAGCAATTCGGTTTGGGGCAGGGGCAACATGCGTTGAGTGGATGGACAGGAAATTTGCACCAGTTCGAAAAGATGAACTTGAAGAAGCACTTTCAGAGGGAGTGAGAGTACTGTTTTCGACAACTGTGACAAGATTAGAGGGCCAAAACGGCAGAGTGAACAAAGCAAAGCTTTCCAGAACAGAACAAAAAAGCGCATCTCAGCTGCCAAAAATTGTAGAACCAGCAGGCGAAGAAAGGATTGACCTTATCGTAATGGCACTGGGTTATCGCATAGATATGCAAATGCAAGCTCTCAACCCATCACTGCCTATAAAAAGAGCTGCAGAAGGGCTTCCTGACCGAAGATGGCAAGCGAGCGGAATTATTTCTGAACACGCAAGTAGAGCATGGTCACGAGGGCAAAGTGTGGGTATATTGTCTCTTGGACGAGAAACCGCCTTGATAAGAGCATCACTGCCTGTCAAACCCAAAGTCTGGGTCGTCGGCGACGCGCTTGTTGGGCCATCAACAGTGGTAGAAGCTATGGCACAGGGTAGAGAAGCAGCCTATGCTATATTAGACAGCTTTTCCAAGTCAACAAATAATAAAACGTTGCCGAAAAAAATCCTTATATGCTATGAAAGCATGGGTGGCAACACAAAACGGGTGGCTGAAGACCTTGCTAAGTGGTTAGATTCAAAAGAAAGACAAGTTGTAGTTAGTCCAATTAGAAATGTGACACTTGAACAGATAGCATGGGCAGAGTTAATAATAGTAGGTACCTGGGTGGAAGGCTTTATCGTCGCCAAAGTTGGCCCAGCAAAGAAAACAAAAAGATGGTTAGAGAGCCTCCCAACGCTTTTGGGAAAGGACGTAGCAGTGTATTGTACATACGCTGTTAATCCTGGCAGCACTTTGGACCAAATGTCAGAAATTATAAGCACAAAGGGAGGAAAAGTTTGCAATAGAATTGCTTTCAAAGAATCTCAAGTAAAGGTGGCAGGAATGTTATTTGCAAGTGAACTCGAAAAGGCGTATTGCGGTTAGCCCGCTTTGTTATAGTATGTAACGCATAAGTGCTGCGCAATAATATGCTGATGTATAGCAAAAGCGGAAAAATGGAGTTAAAGCCATCTCATCTATTTTGTCATCGTCATTACAGTGCCTAATTAACCTATTAGTTTTTACCTGCTCTGAGAGATAAATCTTACATATATAGTAGTAAGAAGCAGAATAATTGAGCCATACACAATGTCCCGCACCGGCTCTGGCGCTTTCAACAACACTTGAACATTATCGAGTACCACAAGTATTAAGGCACCCAAAAACGTGCCTCCATAGCTTCCCCGACCTCCGAATATAGAAGTGCCTCCTACAACTACCGCTGCTATGGATGGCAGAAGGAAAGTATCCGCTAACCCAAGCGCAGGTGCACTTGTTACTCCAACAAGTACGACGCCAGATATCGCACTAAGCAAGCCGCACGCTAAATATGTAAAAAGCTTTATCTGCCACACGCGAATGCCAAGCAAAGATAAGGCTGGCTCGTTATCACCAACCGCATAAATCGCCCTGCCAAGCCCTGTCCGCTTAAGCAAAAAGTAAATTAAAAACGCTATCCCAATCCAGACAAACAGACTATATGGAATATAGCCTGCAATCGTACCAGAACCAATTAAAGAAACATAAGCGGGAACACCCGGCAAATTAGATACCGCTACTGCATGATATATTTCCAGCGCCCCGTCTACCACTAAACTCATTCCAAGTGTCATGATCAGCGGTTGCGCTTCGAAGAAAGCTACGCCAATTCCATTAATTAGACCCACTACGACGCCTACTAGCAGTGCCACAACTAACGCAAAAACATTTCCGTGACTCACAAGGCTGGTTACAAGATATGCAGAGGTAGTGGCTACGCTGGTGACCGAGAGATCAATCCCGCCTGTTAATACAACTAAAATTTGTCCTGCGGCTAAAAGTCCAAGAGGCGCAGCACTAACAAGTATACTAGTAGCCCAGCCTGGAGAAACGGTTCCTGGCTTAAGAACGTCAATGAATCCTACTAAAATCAAAGTAACAATTGCAAGCGAAAAAAGTGTATATCTGCGAAGGAAGCTCAAAGGGCTCCGTCGTTTGCCGTCGGTAACTTGTACACCGCCTCTACTCATTCGTATATTACTGTCCATGCAATCTCTTCCTTCGAAGCGTATACAAACCGCCAAGCATGATAACCACAACTAATATCGCTCCCTGTATAGCTTGAGCGTAGTTAGGGTCTACTCCCAAAAATACAAAATCCGTTGGCAACTGTGTCAATATGAGTGCACCTGCAAGGGGACCCCAGAGGTTACCCTTTCCACCTGTCAAACTGACGCCGCCCAGGACCACTACAGCTAAGCTACTTAATGTGTATAAGGATCCCGAAGTTGGAGTTCCTACACCAGTTGTCATCGTAAGCGCAATACCAGCATTAGCAATCAATACGCCGCCGACCAGATACGATGCAATCTTTGCTCGTGCGATACCAACACCACTACGTATAGCGGCCTGACGGTCGCTCCCTACAGCAAAAATGCTAAGCCCTATTCTTGTGAATCTTAGCAATGCCCAAAAGATAAATGTTACAACCACCATTATGAGAAGAGCATTGGGCACCCATCCACTAATAAAAGCACCAGTAGCAATATCCTGGAAAGCAGACGGTGCCCCACCTCCCGGCGCACTCAATATAAATAAAGCAACGCCACTCCACACGAAACTTGTAGCGAGGGTAACTATTATATCAGGGATTTGTGTTACCACTACTAGTAGACCATTAATCATGCTAGCCAGTGCTACTATGATAATGACCAGGAGCGCTGTGCCTATCGCCTGCTCAAATGTCTGATGCTGCATCGCTCGCGCAGACAGGGCATTGGCGACAGTCATTAAAGGACCCAATGACAGATCAATGCCTCCTCCGAAAACAATTATGCTTTGACCAAGGCCTGCTAGTGCGAGTGGCAAAGCGCCAAGCGCAAGCGTCTGGAAATCAAATGAATTATAACTCGGGTGTATAGCCACACTCGCGATCAGCACTACTACCAAAAGCAGATAAACAAGTATGGTCCAAAGATTCTTTCGTATTCTAGAAACGGAGATTTTAGTGCCTGCTTTTTCAGAGATTCCGCTAACAATCACCCGTTTACCACCCCCGCAACTAGACCGTGCGCTGCACGCAACAAAGCCTCTTCAGTCGCTTGCTGGACGGGCAATTCAGCAGCAATTTCCCCTTCGTAAAGCACAAGCACCCTGTCACACACCGGAGGCACCTCATCAAGCTCAGAGGTATAGTACAGTATAGATCGGCCATCTTTAACAAGCTCTCGCAGCAAGGAGTAAAAGTGTCGTTTTGTCTCCACACCAACCCCTCTGGTTGGGTCATAGCACAACAGTAACTTAAATCCAGCTACGATCCATCTTGCAAGTACAACCTTCTGTTGATTACCACCACTAAGTCTTTGTACTTCGTCTTGCGCCCTCGTATCTATTTGCAACATCTTAATGATACTCCCAACCCTTTCGTTCTCCTTACGGCGATTTAATGGACCCCAATTCCTAAACGTCCGTGTAAGGGATATAGCAATGTTCTCATGAACAGATCTTTGGGGGAGTAAAGCTTGCCGTCTTTCTCCAGGAACCATCACAATACCTGATGAAATTGCGCTAATGGCATTGCCAAGCCTTACAGGTTTGCCATCAATATAAATACGACCCGATGTAGGCTTAATAAATCCGGCTATGCATTCGAACAACTGGTCTTGGCCCTGACCCTCAAGCGCAACTAGGCCCAATATTTCTCCTTTTCTGATCCGAAACGATACATTTCGTACATTTGACTTATACGACAAGTTTTCAATAACAACCGCCACATCTTGGCTACTATCTATTTCTTTGTCTTTACTGACTGGCTCATTTCCACCACTGTCAAACGATCCGCCATACTCTGATTCGACGCCTGTGGCCACTTTCTCTCCAAGCATGAGCACTATTATTCTGTCCTGATTATCCTTAATACTTTCAACTACTCCTACTGTCCTACCATCGCGTAGAACTGTAGCGATGTCGCAAACGTTAACGACTTCAGACAATCGATGTGAAATCAGGATTACTGACACCCCTTTTTTGGCAAAGCCTACTATGACATCGAAGACATTGTGGCTCAAATCAGCCGGCAAAGCAGCAGTAAGCTCATCGAGTATGATAAGCTTTGGTTCCCAAGAAAGAACACGAGCCAAGTCAAGAATGCGCAGTGCCGCAACCGAACACTCTGCAGCAAGCATATTTTTGTCAACCCTTAGGTTTGACAAGCGACTCACCCACCTGAAAACCTCATATTCATTTGTTCCACTTAGCCTTAGATTTTCAGATACAGTGAGATCAGGCACAAAAGATGCTTCTTGGTATACAGCTCCAATACCAAGAAGCCTTGCCATTCTGGGCGACCTTATATTCCTTTCCTGCCCTTCAAAACTGATTTGGCCTCCATCTGGTCTCAATACCCCTGTAAGAATTTTTATAAGGGTACTTTTGCCAGCGCCGTTAGCGCCTACTAGCGCATGGACTTGACCTCTGGCAACCGTTAATTCCGCACCTTTCAGTGCCTCAACTTCTCCAAACCTTTTGACAATTCCGCTTGCCACTAAAATTCTTTCCATTGCTAGCTCGCACAGCTTATACAAGTATTCATACATTTAAAATCCGGGCATACAATATAATTGCTATAAGGCCTTAGCCGGCGTAAACAGCACACACCGGCTAAGGCAACCTAGAAAGCCTCGTAAACTTATGGCCCTTGGCAATTAAGCAGCTGACTCTTAGTAAACTATGTGTAAGGTATGTTGTAATCTGTCGCAAAGTAAGCACTAGCTCCTGGGAAGTAGTGATCTTGCAACTCTTTTATGCCCTGAGGCGTTGTGTTAGACCACTAGGATCTCCGATGCTTGTAGTGTTTCTAACGACCTTAACAAGTAAGTCCACCCCTGGCGCATTATCGTCAACCTCCATTGGTGTGCCTCCGTATTCGTTATCTCTGCTGGCTATATACCTTAGATTCACGGAAACAGAATATTTATGATTAGGTCGGCCAATAGACTTTCAATTGCTAACGCAGCACTCTGTAAAGACCCGGAAGGCAAAACCTTCCTTATAAAGTTGATTACACATTTCCCAGGAACAGCGATATAACCACCCCCTTGTATTTCAGAAACTGGCAAAAAAGCATTGCCTAGCTTATCATGCGTCCTGCTAGATATCTCATCCGAGTGCTTATATAATGCATCTAATAGCAACACTACATCTCGAATAGCATCCTTGCCCAGCCATGGGGTACCAAAGTATGAGGTCTTACCAACAACAGTATCCTCCCCAACGATAAAGCCCATTTGTGATGTATAAAGTTTAAGCGCAGTAGGTTCGGTGTAAATTGCAAAATTAGGTCTAGGTACAGTGCCTGATAGTATATCATCAACCAGTGCCTTCGCACCCGCGCTTACCCCAGTATCCTTCTCACCGCTTTCTTCATCGACAAGAAAGGCTAGTACCACTGTTCCCGCTAGGCGAACATCCGCATCTCGTAAAGCCTTTACTGCCGCAACTGCAGAAGCTATTCCCCCTTTTTGATCAGCACTGCCCCTACCGTAAAGGTAATGCTCATCATAGTATCCAGAAAATGGATCTGATAACGGCCCAGATGGCCAACGTTCATGCCATCCAGTCACGTTTACAGTATCCATATGTCCCATAATCATCAGAGTCGGGCCATCACCGGTACCGTGCAGGACTGCATAAACATTGGGCCTGCCGGTAGCAACTTCACGAAGCTACACCTCAAGTCCTGCAATAGTAAGATCATGGGCTAGCAATTCGGCGAACCGCCGTTCGTTGTCAGTGATGCTTTCACATCTGACATATCGCTGAAGAAGTTCAATAGAAAGATCCATGTGTTTCTCAAAACTATTGCCATAGAAATTCTCGCTCGTGGACACGGATTAAACACCCCCCTAGCTTCAGAAAGCAATACCTCCCTCGCTTTGCTAAAGCCTATCGGGATAGCTCCGTAAAGTGGTGCGCTGTTACCTAACACGCTTGCTACAATACGCGGTGGCCTTGGGTGCATTCTCCCCACCTCTAGGGACACTACCTCAGCAAGCATACTATTTGACCCGACACCCCCGCCGAGAATGACCATATCTATGTCTAAAATGCAAACAATTCCAACAATCGCACGAGCTATTTTTTGGATCACAGCATTCAAAACAGTAATCGCACGCCAGTCACCAGAATTAGCTAAAGCAAAGGCTTCCTCCAACGTGGATACCCGTAATCCCATGCTTGCCAACCTTGAAAATATTGCCGGACCTGCGACGCTAGACTCCAAGGGCCCATGCACAGATAAGGAATACTCATTATCTACTGGGAAATAATCAATTTCGCCGGCAGCACCGTGGCTACCTCTATACAAGACACCACCTAAAACAATCCCCATTCCGATTCCCGTTCCAATCGTAATCGCCGCGAAATTATCTATTCCACTGCCGGATCCTTTCCATAGTTCTCCAACAGCAGCAAGATTGGCATCATTCTCAATCGCAAATGCCACATCTATAAAGCTTGCAAGCTCATTTTTTATGTGAATAGAGTCGAGGGCGGGAACATTTGCTGCCCTATATACTTGATCAGACACGGCATCGTATATCCCGGGAACGCCAAAGCTAATAACCTTAACTTTCCGTTTGTCAACACCAGATTGAGCAAACAGTGCAGTGAATTGCCTTGATATCTGCTCGAATAACTGATCCCAACTTTCCCCACGAGTTCTTTCTGTGATTTCGTAAAGAATTTCGCCATATAGATCAGCTATGCAGGAAGTTACCTTGGTACCGCCAAGATCTGTACCGATAATGAAACCCGCATTTGAATTAGTAACGTACTTTATGCCAGGCCTTCCTGCATGCCTTGGCGCAACACCATGTATCCTGTGCGCAAGCCCACTTTCCTCGAGAAGCTTAACTATATCCGAGACAGTAGGCTTTGAAAGTTTGGTACGGCGGGCAATTTCTGCTCGTGATATCGGTCCCGCGTGCAAAATAGTATCAAGAACAACTTGCTCATTTTAATAAGCGTACAAGCTCTACTTATGCGAACAATAAGGCTAATCAGAGCTGTCTATGGAGCTATGCGCGTGGAATAGTTTAAAAGGTGCGGTATGAAAAGGAAATATTGGACTAGTTAGTTAGGAAGCTTTACTGGTAATCTTAAATTAATTAATGCTTCTAACTCATATTAATACATCAATAACATCTAATAACTGGTAATCCAGAGATTATCTAATTGATTTTTAGTTAGGATGGATGAAGAAAAGTTTATACATGGAACGGTTGATAGGTACCGCCAATCGTCTAAACACTAGACTCAGAGTAAGCAGTTATTTAGAAAGCTACGTAACAATAATACCAACTTTTTCTTAACCTGTCATAGACTCACGCACTCGTTAATCTCGATTTAGTGTTTCATAAGGCTTCGGTAAATATGGCACTGCCGGTAATAAAGCGGCAAATCACTTATCGTAACCTTAGCCTTGGTTAACCCAAACTGTAAAGAAGTATGTCGTAACGTTGCCATAATCACCCTGTCGGTATGTATCTTTAATGGATGAATTAAAATATTTGCCAACTGACTAACGTCAAGTATGGCGCAACATGATGGATGCTAAAATGTCGTCTATGTTTTTACCTGGCATACGCAGCTCCATTGACATCCAGCGTAGATCCGGTTAGGTGTCTTGCTTTTCCGCTCGCCAAAAACGCAATTACATTCGCAACCTCCTGTGGCGGAACCATTTCACCAAGTGGCAACACAGCTTTTAAGCTTTCCATTCCTCCTCTTGACGTCACCGAGATGTTAGACATTGGGGTATCAACTATACCAGGCGCAACCACGTACGACAATATTCCATATCTTCCATAATTTCTCGCTATCGTATGCGCTACAGCACGTATCGCAGCTTTTGATGCGGCATACGCAGGAAGGCTAGCAATAGCAGAACCTTGATGTGTGACCCAGCTGGATACCGTTATTATAATTCCGCCACCACGCTGCATGTAGTGCATCACAGCCTTTTTCATAAGATATGCCGGTTCAAGCAGATTGATCGCAATAGTATTGCGCCATCCCTTATTCCAAACATCATCATCTCCCTCAAATGGTGTCTCAACTAAAATTCCGGCGTTCAAGATTAATACATCTATTCGTCCTTTCCAAGCTAGAGCCCTATCCCAAAGTTTTTCAGTTTCGCCCTCGCGAGTGAAGTCAGTCTGCACAAGTAATTTTCTTTCTTCAGGGATCCCCTCCAAAGCGTTTTCCAAAGGTTCTTTATTTGTCCCATACTGAGCTATAAGATTTGCTCCAAGATTAGCAAGCGTCTTAGTCACAGGAATCCCAATTCCACCTGAGGCACCCGTCAGCAAAATAACTTTCTCACTTAGATCTATAAATTTCTCCATTATCCTCCCCCAGCAACATTAAGCTAAATACGTGCTTCTACAAAGCATGCATATAAGTCATCAGGGTCCTTAAAGTATACGTAATTTAGCTCTCTTCCATTTGATTTAATTGATACAGGCTCAGACTTGAATGTAAAGCCTGTATTCTTAAGCGTTGCATACAAATGGTCAATATTGGTGACACCAACAGCATACTCCATAGGCCCCATGTGACCCCACACACCCCTACAGTCCCTTGTCTCCGGAACAAGCTGAACTGGCTCTATACTAGCCCCCTGTGCCGGCATTACCATAAACATAAGCTGCTTATCCGGTCTTTTGCCCTTGTACCACGGTTCCATGGGGTCAAAAAAGCCATCCGATTCAAAAACCAGTTCTTTAAACCCAAGACTACGGAAGAATTCCCGGCTCCTATTTAGGTTATTCACGCCAAATGCAACATGGTTAATACCTTCAATACGTGGCTCGCCTGGCAAAGACTTCCACAAACCTCTCCATTCTATAAGCTCAATTTTCCCTCCCCATGGATCACTTATATATGCAACTACAACCTCAACGTTATAGGGGGTAAGAGCAGCCTCAACAGGTTCCATGAGGCTTTGACAACCTTGCTCATTAACAAGCATGTTGTAAACTTCGTAAATTCCGCGTACATGAATGCAAATTTCGCATACACCAAGCTCTCCCCACGCTTGACCTTCGGGTAAAGGACGAAACTCGGGTGGGTCCAAAACCTGGACAAGCTTTATCTTCCCTGGCCCTATAGGTGTAGAGGCTGGATTTGAAAGTATTACTATCCTTGCTTCTTTAGGACAATCATTGCCCAGCCACTCCAGCCCCGGCAGTTTTCCCGTATAATCAAAAAGCACTTCCGAAAAGCCAAGAGTGTTCGAATAGAATCGTAAAGCTGTTTCCATGTCAGAAACCCCAATCCCGACATGCTCTATACCTTTAAACATTGCATCTTCCCCTCCAACGTTAGTAATTTGAGAGTGTAGCCAAACCACTTTGAAGCTTTATCTGCATCCCATCTTCAACATAGATTTGGCAAGCTCTAAGGTTAGGGATACCATCCACAGTAACTAGGCACTCATAACAAACGCCCATCCCGCAAAATACTCCGCGAGCACTCCCGCCAAAGCTAGTTCTAAACGCTTGTATGTTGTTTGCAATAAGTGCTGCTGCTATAGTTTCTCCCTTGAATGCCACAATCTGCCTGCCATCTACGTAAACGTTTACTTGTGGCCCTCTTTTGTAAAACTTATCCATGTTTAGTCTTTTGCCAGCCATAGACTTAATCGGAATAGCCAGTCACAAACCTAAGACAAGGTCGCCTTGACCGTTTGAACGCCAGCTTCTTCCAATATTTTCCTTAATGCTTCAAGACTATTCTTATCAGTAATAGGAAGAAACGGCTTTCTTGGATATCCACCAGGTTGACCAATAAGATTCATAATTGCCTTTATCTGAGCCTGGTAGCTGCCATAGTACCCACGCCAACCGCCAGGAAGCCAAAGTTTTGCAAAAGCATCTTCAATTCTTCTTGCATGCCTTAAACAAAACTCGTAATCTTTTGCCCAGAATGATTCCCAATATTTTGGGTCATCCTTCCCAAATATACTTCCACCGGCTATGTAACCATCGGTATGAAGCTCCTTAAGCTTTTCAAACCCCTCAACTGTCATGTACGGTCCAAAAACTCTCACCTTGTCAACCACACGTTTAGCAGTCTCGTAAATCTGACTAGTATTAGGACTACTATCCTTGATTGCAACAACGTTATCAATTTGCGTCAATCTTTCTGCAAGCTCCGGTCCTATCTCAAGCGAACATCCGTGCGGCCAGTTATAAACGATAATTGGTATGTCTACCATACTAGCTATGTCTTCGTAGTAAGTGTACACTTCGTTATCATTCGGTTTAGAGTATGGAGGCGCACTGACAAGAATGCCGTCAGCACCTATAGATCTAGCGTGCTTCGCAAACTCGGCCACTTTATTTGCAGTATAGTCAGTGCAGCCAATGATAACAGGGACACGCTTTTTAACAACATCCACGGCAGCTTCCGCAACAAGCATTCTTTCTTCTTTTGTTTGCGAAAACCACTCGCCTGTGGTGCCGTTAATTACAAGTCCGTGAACGCCATCTTCAATATAGTTATTTAATATCCATCTGAATGCATCAAGATCAAGATCACCATTTTCTTTAAAAGGCGTAGGGGTAGCTACCCAAAAACCTTGCCAACTCACACTGTCTCTGTTCATTTAATGCTTCGCCTCCTTGTAAAAATACAACTAAGACACTCAATATACATGCAATCTAGCAGGCGAATATTCCATCAGACTATTTTTGTGCATAACAATCGCTTCAGCTAACACTTGCGCAAGTAAGGGGAGCAATGTAAATCCTGTTGTTGCTATACATATATAATATCCTGGAACCTTTGAAACCTCACCTATAATTGGCATCATATCCAGGACAAATGGCATGCTCCCTGCCCACATCCTTATAATCTTTGCGTTTTGTAACTCAGGTATTACGTCTTTAGCTACCGCAACATTACCTGCGCCGCTGTCCCAACGAACCTTGTACCGCCCCATGTTCATATCACTACGAGCAGGCCAACCTCCGCCAATTAGATAATTGCCTGCTTCCGCCTGTTTCAGCGTAAGCCTTCTTCCTATATGCTGTACCAAATATTTGAGGCTGTATTCGTATCGCTCAGTAACATTTACATGTAGCAACATTCTACTAATGGGCAATGAAACATTGAGCATCACTGACAGATCGTTTGCCCATGCTCCTGTTGCGTTAACGACCCTATGTGCGTGGATAACACCATGCGTACTATGGATCTTAAACCGTGGCCCCTGTATACCTTTGCTCAAATACTCTATATTTTGCACTTCGCAGTTAGTGAAAAAAAGCGCACCCAGCTGCTGTGCACGTGCCGCATATGCTGGTGTAACCAGCAACGGATTAGCATGACCTTCCAAAGGACAAAAGTCTACTGCTTTGACACGATCAGAAAATTGAGGGACAAACTCCCTCGCTTCTGAAATGTCCATTACGCACGTACTAAGACCGGCTTCCGCTTCTATTTTTTGTTTCCAGTAAAGCGTCTTTACTTGCTCATCAGTTTCCGCGACCATAAAACCACCGTGCATTGCAACTCCAAGGTCCGCAGAAAGTTCATTTTCCAGCGTCTGCCATACCCGCGAAGCCTCCACATACATCGAAATCTCTTTGATAAGCCTTGCTTTCGAGGAATCACTAAGCAAAGGGTCATCTATCTGATGTAGAGCAATCTGGAAATGAAGACTCCCAGCATTAGATCCTGAAGCTTCACGATTTAACTCACGACGTTCTAGCACTACACACTCTACACCTTGCTTGGCCAAATAATAGGCTGTTGCGCAACCCGCAAGTCCTCCCCCTATGACCACGACATCAGTTTCTTTCGGAAGCGGTGTATCGTTTGCTACTCGTGGCAGCACCTTCTGATACAAACTAGATTTAGTTTTTAGCTCTTGGCTATCTTCACTCACCATATACAAGTTGACCGCTAAAGCACAAACTTTCCTGGATCTTCTATGCTATCGTCAGCTAGAGCTCTAATTGGGGTTGGGCGCAGTGGTGGCCGCGGTGTAATGAAACTGAAATCGTCAATGCTACCATTTCCTGCACCTAAGTACATCTGCAAAAATCTTGAGCAATATCTGCCTTGACAATAACCCATGCCTGCACGAGTTATACCCTTGATGCTGCTTAGATCGCGAGTAAATTCAAGTGCCCGTTTAATTTCACTAAGTTGCACTTCTTCACAACGGCATATTATTGTCTCATCGGTAGCAAGCTTATACAAATTTTTATTTACGTGAAATACATCGTACAGGGACTGCTGAAACTGAGCGATTTTATGTAGCTTTTTCCTGTGGGATTCTGATAACCTTTTTGCCTGTAGCAAACTTATCCGACCATGGTCAAGTGCCAAGGCTATACCAGCAATCGTACCTTCTTCAAGCGCAGCCAACGCACCTCTTACCCCTGCGCAGTCACCTACAGCATACACATAAGGAGCCGTTGTCCTCATCCACTCATCACGCAGCACTATAGGTCCTCCAAGGTCTTCCTGGTAACTAAACATACATCCAGCCAATTGCAGCAGCTCCGTGGATGGACAAAATCCATAACCTATACAGAGCACATCGGCCTGTTCTTCTTTCTCTGTCCCTGGAATTACATTCCATTCATCATCCACAGATGCGTATACAACTGACTCAACTAGCTCCTTGCCTTTGGCGGCTACAACAATTTTTCGGTGTTCAAGTGGTATGCGGGAGAGCTTAAGCCTAAGGAAGTAGCGAGCCGCATCAAAAGCAGTTTTCCAATTTCCGGTAAGATTTTCAAGCAATCTCCTTATATGATCCGCCGAAATTTTAGGACCTGCATCTATGACCTTAACAAGATTTACCCCAAACTTTGCAAGCTGAGAAGCAAAACTCCAGACAACTGGACCACTGCCCGCAAAGAAAATCCTATCTCCCGGAGACACCCCTTGTATCTTCACTAAACTCTGCAGCCCTCCAGCTGTATATACACCAGCCAGCGTCCATCCAGGAAACATAACCGGCCTATCAAAGGCGCCCGCTGCAACAACTAAAGACCTGGCGTTTATCTTATGAATAGCCTCATTAACGGCAACCACTAGTAAGTTATCTTCATACGACAGCACTGATGCATTAAGCATTACCTGAACGCCGGACTGCAAGACACTTGTAATCAACTGTTGCCCATAGCGATATTCCCAGCCTAAAGCATGAGTATTAACGGGAACAAATTCTTTACTGATACGCTTAAATATCTGACCACCGAGTGCTGGCCTTTCGTCTATTAGGAGAACTGAGAGACCATAAGAATGAGCTGTGCTCGCGCACGCCATGCCAGCTGGGCCACCACCTACTACTACAACATCAAAGCTGGCCACCCTCTACATTCCTCCTTTGTCAGGCCGATGGCCCATCAATTGGTGTGCTTTGCACGAGCACAGCATAACTTTAAGCCACCTTAGACACTAGCAAGGTGGCATAGGAGGCATGCTGGAAACGCCTTCAGTCTCCTCATAAATCTTTGCCATTTGCCCAGAGGTTTGCATCATACATATCCACTTATTAAGAAACTTTACAAAGGCTGTATTTCCTTTCTGAACTGCATAGTTCCCATAGTAGATCGGCATAACACTCGTGGGCATATTCTCATTCTTAACCTCATTGGGGTTGGACTTCTGAAACTCTCCTAGTATGTACGACTCAACCACCGCAGCGTTTGCTCTGTGTGTAGCCACATCGAGCAGTGCCGATGTGTCATTTGGCAGTGCCAAAAGATGCGCTTTGGGGAACAAGCTTTGCACTAGCTGAGCATCTGTTGACCCTTGCAGTGCAGCAATTGTCATTGAAGGCGAGTTGAAAACGCTAACTTCCGGTGGGTAATTTGAATCTTCAGGCACAGCAAGAACATACTGATAAGGCACATAAGGCCGTGTGAAAGATACAACTTTCTCTCTTTGCGGAGTTGCAGCTAGCCCCACCGACAGCATGTCAAACTTATGCGCCTCAAGACCTGGTATTAGCCCTGTAAAGGTAAGGTTATCTATAACCAACTTTACATGCATGTACTTTGCAAGAGCCTTTAACATGGCAACATCATAGCCAGCCGGCTTACCTTGACTGTTTATGTACATCTCGGGCTTAAATTCGAGATCCATACCTACAATCAGTTCACCTGGATGGATTAGATGGTAAGGATTCGAAGAAGATGATGCCGATGACGAGCTACTGCCACAAGCGCTTAGCACCAAGGCAGCAGCTGCAGTAGCAGCAAAGCCAAAATATGCCACTTTAGATTTAATCCAACCTAATCTCATACTTGTCCACCTCCATAAAGATAACCACCCTTAAATTGTTTCTTCGGCCAGCTTTTTTTCTACAATCCTTTCCACCCTCCTTATCTTTCTAGAAGTCAAAAGCTTGGCAATGCTCCCGGTAGGTGGCACGCTTAGAGTCTTTTCGAGGCCTCGAAAGATATAATCGAAAGCAAATGCCACCATAACATAAAGACCAGCAGCCGCAGTGTACAAAACAAATGGCTGGAATGTTGTAGCCACTATCGTTTGTGTTACATGAACAACCTCGAGCAACCCGATAACCGTAAAGGTCGAGGTGTCCTTAACCATACCAATAAGCATACTTCCAACATTTGGAAGAGCTATCTTAGCCGCCTGCGGCAATATTATGGAAAAGAATACTGTTAGTTTCCCCATGCCCAAAGCTGCTCCTGCCTCCCATTGACCCTTGGGGATCGCCAGAAACGCAGATCTGAATATTTCAGCAAGAAAGGCCGAGTACAACAGCGAAAGCGCAATAACACCTGCTTCAAATACTGTGAAATTTATGCCTAGCACTAGCGACCAGCCAAAGTACACCCATATAACACTAACCAAGGCTGGTACACCTCTAAAAAGGTTGATATAAAGCGTAGGAATCCATGAGTAAGGAGGCTTTAACATACGACCCAAGGCAATAATGACACCTGCTACGACAGAAATTACCAAGGCTGCAGCAGCAACTTCTAGCGCTACTTCAAGTCCCGACAGTAGGTCAAACCTGTACTGCCAGATCAACGACCAATCGTATATTGTTGAGAGAACTGTTATCATAGCACTGCACTTATAAATTGACGAGTCCTTGGATTGCTTGATGCCTCATAAATCTCGCGCCCACCAGCCTCTACAATCATACCGTTTTCCATAAACACGTTTAGATCCCCTATCTCTCGAGCAAAGTTAATCTCATGAGTAACAACAACCATAGTCATTCCCGATTCAGCTAGATCACGCATTACAGACAGCACCTCACCAACAACCTCTGGGTCAAGGGCTGATGTTGGCTCATCAAACAGCATAACCTGAGGGTCCATACCAAGCGCACGAGCTATAGCGACACGTTGCTGCTGACCACCTGACAACTGCGATGGGTAGTATGCTGCCCATCGCAAAAGCCCTACCCTCTTTAACATTTCGGCTGCTTTCTCTTCAGCCTCCTTTCTACTTATGTGCTTTACTCTAACAAGTGGTAATGCAACGTTTTCTAGCGCGGTTAAATGCGGGAAAAGGTTGAATTGCTGGAAGACCATCCCTACAAAACGGCGAAGTTCTGTTATCTTGCGCGAAGCAGTAAACCGGGAGCTAGGTGGCCAGTATTGCGTGCCTACAACCTCCAGAGTTCCCTCATCCGGAATCTCAAGCAGATTAATTGTTCTTAGCAGCGTGGATTTGCCAGATCCTGAGGGTCCGAATATTACAACATGCTCTCCTCTAAAGACAGTAAGATCAATACCCCGTAGTACCTCTCTTTTCCCAAAAGACTTTTTTATCCCGCGCAGGCGGACCATAACTCTTCGGTCGGTGCTACCATTACTGTAAGAAGTAAAATCCATGTGTTGTTCTATTCCCTACAAAAACTTATTTAGGCCCAAATCCAAAGTATAAAATCTAAACTTTTCATATGTCAATATGTTTTGGCACAGAAATCAATCGCCCGATTAAACGAACCAGAAAAATACTATCAAAAATACACAACAGTTGCATCTTAAATTGCTTAATATTTAAGATCCACATGTACCTCGGTAACATTTACCTATTTTTTTCATCTGCAGACAGAGCTGAGGCATCATGACGTTATGAGGCAAACCACTTTAGCTAAGTTCTTTGCGTAGTTCTTCTGAACGCTCTACCATTCGTAAAACACCTCGCTGTATGCCCTGTGGAACACCTCCCTCAAGCATAGCCTTTAGCGATGCCTCCGTCAAACCGCCTCTTGTAGCAACTTCTCCTATAATCTTGGGCACAGGCCAGGCAGGATCACTAATCATGATCCCCGCAGCCTTGCAACCTTCTCGCACCGCTTCTTCCACAATTTCTTCAGGTACTCCGAGCGAATAACCAGCATCCATAATGGCAGAAGCAACAAGCCCCATATAGGGTGTTATAGCAGAACAGATGGACGTAACTGCATCAATATACTTATCGTCAATCCACCAAACCCGTTCGCATGTGTAGCCAAATAATGAATTTATAACCATACGATGCTCTGCCGTTACTCTACTATTACAAGATAGAAAGCAAACACCTTTGCGGATCCAACTCGTTGGTGGCGGTACAGCTCTTGCAATAGCTTGATTACTAGCCAAATGGGCTTCCAACCATGGTATATCTAGTGCAGCCGCAATAGAAATTACAAGAGAATTTGCTTTTATACTTGGTTTGATCTCAGCTAATACCTCGGGGTAGTTTTGGGGTCTAACAGCTAACAGTACAACATCAGCATCTCTTACTGCGCTTGAGTTATCGGTTACTACAGGCTCACCATACCTACCAGCCAATTCTGCAACTCTATCTGCCCTGTGATGCGTAAGTATAAAACTTTCGCGATGCCATCCACCTTCCAAGGCAGCTCTGAAAATAGCCTCACCCATGGCACCAACGCCAACAATCGCAATTTTGCCAACCGGTATTCCTCTCTTTATTGAATATCCTCCAGAAGATATAACTTCTGACATAACTTTGCTACTCCCTTAAAACAGTAATGCTGTGAAATATCAGCATAATAATACTATCTAAAACTAGAGCCAAAGCGCACCTCAAAACATCATATCTGTTTTTAGCAGAAGACTAAACGAGGTGCGCTTTGTTATGTGGTTTAGATATAAACCTTACTTGAAAAGCTTTGCGCGGAACACAAGACCTTTATGCACGCCCCAGTAGGCAAGTATTTTGGCATATACACCAGTTTTTATAAGGTAGTTCATTGCCTCCGCAATTGGCCTACTGAGCCCGATACCTTTCTTAATGGCCGGCCCCACGTAGGTGGCATCAACTTCAAGCGGGCTTTCCACCAGCTGATAACCTGTCGCTTTCAAATAGTAGCCCATCTGGTCAGCAAGCGTAGCAAAAACTTGGGCGCGACCACTTTGAACAGCTAACGCTGCACTTGATTGATCTGGAAATGTCATGATAACGGGTGCCAATTTTCCAAGTGCCTTGCAGCTTGGCCCAATTGCAGTGATTTGTGGAATGTACGCAGAACCTGCAATTACCGCAACCGAATGGCCACAAAGATCTGTTACCTTGTTAATAGTAATGCCACTATTCTTCTTGGTAGCAAACGTAGTCCCATCCTTAAACACGCCAAGAATGTCAACCTCTTTAAGACGAGATGGCAAAACTATGAATGAGTCAAAGGACACATTATATCTTCCTGCCTGTATCGACGGAATAAAACTATCAAATGCTGTAGATGGCGTCCCAACAAACTTCATACCTAACACCGCAGCTACAGCTTCACCAAGTTGAACTTCCCATCCAGACAATTTACCGTTAACAACCCCAACTGAAGGAAGTGCGGCTGCATATGATATGTCCTTGAGTGTGCCTCCTCTTAGATTTTTCGGTAGTAGCTTTGCAATATGCGGATTGTAGTAAACTGCAATGCCATCAATTACTTGTTTTTTTACACTCTTTTTGGCAGCTGTAGACGCACTGCCACAAGCAGTTACAATCAGGCTAAGCACTAAAAGCGGTACTACCAGGAATTTCGCAGCATGACTTGGCTTTTGTTTTCCTGCCACAACAGTTTCATGCTTTAGTTTCATAACCTTCACCTCCAAAAAACATGGGCCTAGCGAATATGGTCACAGTACACCACCCAACCCAAAGCCTCATAATAACATGAAATGCGCAATAAATCAATCGCCCGATTGATAATTAAATCATAAAAGGAAAATCATAACGGTAGACCTTGTTTCTACTCGGCTACCTCTTTCAACGCCGTATAAGTGTCATGTAAAGTTTCAGGATGCTCCCAGTCTACATCAACAATTATTTCTTCAATCCCAGCCTTTTTAATATCTTTGAGTTTTAGTCTTACATCATCAACTCTGGTTGCAGACTCAATTATTCTTAAAACCATTCGATATTGGCCTGGATCTTTTCCAGCCTCAAGGGCAAGCCTTTTGATAGCCTCTACACCTGATTCAAGCGCATCAGTATCGAGGTTTCTTGCAGACTGGTGTGCAAGCCAACCATTACCATGTCTTACTACATGCCTATATGCCGACATTGAATGGCCGCCGATAAGTATGTCAATTGGATGCACAGGGGTTGGAAGACAATAGATACCTTGTTGAATTGCGTAGAATTCGCCCCTGAATTCCTCGACATTGCCCTGCCAGCAGAGTCTTAAGATATTGATCCATTCTTTTAACACTTTACCTCGATTCTTGAAATCCGCATAAAGAGCTTTGAATTCTTCCTCAAGCCAACCACTACCTACCCCAAATACCATTCTCCCCCCACTTATCACATCAATCGATGCTACCTGCTTTGCCAGCATTACAGGATTTCTAAGCGGTATAACCATTACAGCCGTGCCAAGCTTGGCTTTTTGCGTAGCCGCTGCCATTACTGAGAGAGCAACTATGGCATCATAATACGGCTCTGTCATAGGCCAGTTGGGTCTGCCGTCTTCGGAAAAGGGATAGCGTGAGCTGGTTTGATGGGGCATTACTATATGATCGCTAACCCATAGTGACTCAAAACCAGCATCCTCTAAGAGCTTTGCCATTGTCCCAATACCTAATTCCGATGGGTATACACCACTATTTGGAACCTTAGCACCAATAATCATGCCTACTTGCCTCCCCTCTAAATGAGCACAAGTGTATTCCTAACAAAAACTACCTAAACTCAAAGAAAGCGCTTTATACTAAAGGGCTTGAGATCGTATTGGCTTTTACCGCCATTAATAACAAGCTCCGATAAGATTTTCCCTAATATTGGCCCAGCCGTGAAGCCCAAGTAGGGGTATATACCTACATAAAGACCGGGCACAGTGTCAACAGGCCCTAAAATTGGAAGGTCATCCGGTGTAACAGCGAGAACACCTGCCCAAGCCCGCAGTAAGCGAACATTAGCCAACCTAGGTACAACTTTAATTGCAACGCGTAAGTTGGCTATAAGCGAGCTTACATCCACTTTTGGTCGAAAATCAGGAACCTCCCACTGAGCAGGCCAGCCACCCCCAATCAACAGGGACCCCACCTTAGCTTGCTTTAACGTTAGCTTGTCACCCGCATAGTATAAAAGATGATCAATGAACGGCTCTACCTGTTCAGTGACACTCGATTGAATTGGATCATTCCCTATTGGGAGATTAATTCCGGCATAGCTAATAAGCTCTTGCATGCCATCCCCAGCACATATAACAAGTGCATCACAGACTAGGTCATGTCTTGATGTCCTCACCAAAAATCGTCCATCGGTTCGCTTTTCCCACCTGATAACTTCAGTGTTTTTGTAAAAAACAGCACCAAGCTGCTTTGCTGCAAGGTAAAATGCTGGTGCAGCAAGAAGAGGATTGGCCTTTCCTTCATATGGACTAAGCTCAGCTCCAATCACCTTATCAGAAACATAAGGCGCGTAATCCAAAAGTTCTTCTCGCGTTAGTATTACTGTGTCCATTCCAATTTCATGTTCAAGCTTAACTTTTGTTTCAATAAGGGACATCTGCTCAACACTGTCTGCCAACAAAAGACCTCCACGCGTTTTTACTTCAACATCGAGTCCAAGCTCCCTTTCCAGAGAGTTCCAGATTTCTATCGACGCAAGCAATAACCTTAGCGCAGGTAAAAAGCGTCTAGTCCATTCTATGCCTTTTTCGACAAATTGGTGATACTGTATTTGACCATGAAGACTGCCGGAATTTCTCGACGATGCCCCAGTATTGATGTCCGATTTGTCGACACAAGCTACTGATACACCATTTTTTGCTAAAAAATAAGTGGCAGAACAACCAGTAATGCCTGCTCCTACAACCAGTGCATCAAACTCTATTGGCATTAGATCGACGCATACTTACTCAAATCTATGTCAGGCGGAATTGGCATTCGCTGTAGTCGGTTTATGTTTGACTTAAAGTCGCCATCGGCTCCATTCATATATTGCTTACGCTGCTTTATCTTCCATCCCTCTGGAGTTCTTACAAGAACATCGGAATACTGACCAAGTAGCACTCCCTTTACACCGTTTGGTCTTTCATGCCAAGCATAAATATAGCTGTTAGCTCTAGCCATATCTTTACTTTCAAACATGATCTGAACGTTAGACAAGTGGTGCGACGTTCTTACCCATCGCCACATCCGCTCAAGATCTGATTTAAGAGCCTGCCGTCCATGACTTTGAAATCCAGGATCAGGGCCGTAGTCAACGAAACAATCTTCAGTAAAGAGCTCAACTAACCTATCAAGATCCATAATGTCCAGAAATCGGCAATAGTCTATTAAAACTGATTCTATGTCAATTCGGTCGTATAATTCCCTTATCTTGTCTTCTAGGTCTAAAGTTCGATCGTCCACTATTTCTTCACCTCACTCTACAAAAACTAGTCAAACAGCTCTTTTGGATCATGTGCAACTAATCCGTGTGCTTGTGCTACAGGCTCAGAATAAAGCGCACCCGCATGCGTCATGAGGCCGCGCAGCAGCTCAGGACTTTTTCTCATTGCATTTTGCCAGCCCATATCAGAAAGCTGTATAGCAAAGGGCAATAATGCATGCTCCAAAGCGAATGTTGAGGTGCGTGGTACAGCTCCAGGCATATTAGCTACACAATAAAGCAGCGATGAATAGAGTGTAAACACAGGATTGGAATGGGTAGTAGGCCTAGAGCCTTCAATGCATCCTCCTTGGTCAACAGAAATATCAACCAAAACGCTCCCTGGTTTCATTCTCTTTATGACTTCTTTAGGTACAAGTTTCGGTGCCTTTGATCCAGGTATAAGTACTGCGCCAATAACCAAGTCCGCTTCAAGACACTCTTGCTCAATCGCATACGCATTTGAATAAAGTGTCTTAAGTCTACCGCCAAACACATCATCAACCCACATTAGTCGATCAATATTAACATCTAAAACAGTCACATCAGCTCCCATTCCCAAGGCTATTCGTGCTGCATTTACGCCAGCAACTCCCGCTCCCAAAACAACCACTTTAGCTGGTCTAACACCTGGAACGCCCCCTAGCAAAACCCCTCTTCCGCCTACATGCCTTTCAAGGCACCAGGCACCAACTTGAGGTGCCATGCGACCAGCTATTTCCGACATAGGAGCTAGCAGTGGCAGTTTGCCATCATTCGTCTGAACAGTTTCAAACGCGATTGACGTGGTCCCAGCTTCCAAAAGAGCTTTAGTACACTCGGATGAAGCAGCCAGGTGAAGATAGCAAAACAACACCTGCCCCCTCCTAAGGTACTTGTATTCCGGCTGAAGAGGCTCTTTTACCTTCAATATAAGTTCTGCGCTGTACCAGACATCTTCCGCATTATCAATCACAGACGCTCCCGAGGAAATATACTCCTCATCGCTTATTGACGACCCTAATCCTGCACCCTTTTCAACAAGCACACTATGGCCGCGCTTTACTAGTTCCATAACACCAGCAGGCGTTAAGGCAACTCTTCCTTCATCTTCTCTTATCTCTTTTACCACCCCTACAATCAAATCTATAACCTCCTGTCAAAAGCACATAAAGTCGCAAGCTATATATGCTCCGGAAGCTTGTGGATTAAGTCGGTTTCAAACGCCTTGTATAGTTCTGCCAGAACAGCGTCTCGAGCCAGCAGTCGTTGCTCTCGAGGCTTGTTATCCATAAGAACATCTATGTCAGCCGCTACTTTTTCGACAAGCTCTACTGTCCAGTCAGATACCTTCTGGTCCTGATGCATGGAGGTGTAAAACTTGCCAAGGCGCCTTGCATGCTCTCTCAAGCCACCTCGCGTATTCAAATCAACCGCAGCAAAAGGCCCAATTACCGACCATCGTCGCCCTAAAGTCTTAACCACAAGCTTTTCTAGATCTCTTGGCTTCACCACCCCAAGCCCAACTAGATTATAGGCCTCAACCAATACAGCACCTTGTAATCTGTTAAAAACAAATCCTCTTATTTCACGTTGAAGCACAATATAATCAACGTTTGCTGATCTCAAAAAGCCGACAGCTTTAGATACGATTTGCTCGCTTGTAAATTCTGCCGGTACCACTTCAGCAAATCTCATAATGTACGGAGGATTAATGGGATGAATAACTAAACATCTGTATCTACTCTTAAGCTCACTAGCTATTTCGCTAGCAGTCAACATGGACGAGGAACTTGCAACTATTGCCTCTCCTGTTGCATACCTCTCTATTTGGTAAAAAAGCTCTTTCTTAGCGCTAAGATCTTCTATGATATTTTCTTGAATAAAATCAGCACCATAAATAGCCTCTTCAAGGCTATCGAACCATCTTATACGAGCAGTTATATCGTCAAAGCTACTAGTGACCAGGCCATATCCTTCAAGCCACCTATAAGTTACTTCTAGCTCTTTATAAAATCTTTCTTTTATAACAGGATCCTTATCGTACACACTAACGGTATGGCCTGCATCAGAAAATACTATTGCCCAGCCAAGACCTATTGTGCCTGCGCCAACAACGGCATAACAAATCGGTGCCACAGCACTGTGCTCCAACTTATGGTTGATTTTGATTTTTCAAGCTATAAGAGCGCTTTTTGCCTTGACAGCTTCATGCGCCCTGGCAACTAATGTTGCCAACTTCTCCATACGCTGCTTGCCCTCATCCCCCAGCTCTTCCATGGTAAGGTGCGGAGGCCGCACTTCGCCCATTGGCTTTCCTGCAAGAGCTGCAAGCGCCTTTGTGTAGCAGAGGTAACCATATAGAGGATGGCCTTCCACAATTATCTGGTCCATTTGGTCAAGTATATGTTCAAGCTCTCTCGCCTCCGATACCTTTCCTGCATCAAGCAGCTTCCATATAAGTTGAGTAACTTCTGGTAGGTAATTTCCATATGGGTCGACAAAGCCAACTGCTCCCAAAAGTCTGGAATCTACTATGCGCTCTCCCCCAAATACTTTTACCAGCCCTTCACTTTCATAAATTATCCTGCTTACCCTGCTTAAATCCTTACTGGACTCTTTGATATATCGTATGTTTTCAAACGCCTTTGCCAGTTCACACACCATCCAAGGTTTAAGATCAACGTGTGAAGTAAATGGATTATTGTACAGCATAATTGGAAGAGAAACAGCTTCACAAATAGCCTTATAATACTTGTATATTTCTCGCCATGTAGGCGTGTAATAGTAGGGCGGTAAGATCATAAGACCATCAGCACCCAGTTCCTCAGCCTGCTTTGCATACCTTACAGCCTTTCGGGTGTCTACATTCATGCTCCCAATCAATACTTTCATGCGCCCACGGACATAAGACACCGTGAACTCAACTAAATGGGTGCGCTCATCGTCCGAGACAAGCAAAAACTCACCAATTGTGCCCAAAATTATTATTCCCGGGACGCCGACTTCAATTTGCCAATCAAGAAACCGCTTTTGAGCCTCAGTGTCAATTCCTCCTTCTGGCAAAAAAGGCGTAACCGCAACTGTAAATGGCCCAGTAAATCCCTCCATAATCCATCACCCCTAAACATTACCTATTTGCGTAACTTGGCTAAAAACCTTTGCGTCCTTTCATTTTTAGGAGCCCCAATAACTTGTTCAGGGGGCCCTTCTTCGACAATTACCCCACCGTCCATAAAAACTATGCGGTCTGCAACATCGCGAGCAAATCCAATCTCATGGGTGACAACAATCATTGTCATCCCATCTTTGGCCAGAAGCTTCATGACCTCCAGCACCTCACCTACAGTCTCAGGGTCCAAGGCCGAGGTTGGCTCATCAAATAACATAAGCTTTGGCCGCATAGCCAGTGCTCGAGCTATGGCTACACGCTGCTGCTGACCACCCGATAGCTGCCTTGGATAAGCATTTTCTTTACCCTCTAGTCCAAACCTCTTTAAAAGTTCCCGCGCATATTCCTCGGCAACCTTCTTATCTAAGCCTAAAACTACCTCCGGAGCTATGGTTATGTTCCTTAACACGGTCATATGTGCAAATAAATTGAACTGCTGAAACACCATCCCCATCATAGTGCGTTGATGTGCTAGCTCCTTTCCCCTAAGCGGGATCTTACGTTCACCTTCTACTTTGTACCCAATGGTTTGCCCGTCGACAATTATTTCTCCTTTATCGGGTCGTTCCAGGGCGTTGATACAGCGCAACAGCGTACTCTTACCAGAACCTGAAGGACCAATAATGCAGACTACCTCTCCCTTTCGTACATCAAAGCTTACGCCTGTCAATACCCGAAGATCACCAAAGCTTTTGTGTACATCTTTTACCACTACCAGCGGCTCAGAAGTACTTTGCTTAGAGGTTAGTGTTTCAGTTTCGTTCGAAATCATTGCGCTGGTTCCTCTGCTCTGAACCTGCCGAAAATGTTTGCAAATAAACCTTTAAATCTAGATCCACTACCAGCTTCTGCAAAACTCCTATTGCTGTAGTTTTCAACAAAGTACTGAATAATCGAAAGCACTGTTGTCAAGATAATGTACCATATGCTAACCACAATCAAAAGTGGTATTGTCTGGAAATTCGAGTCGTAAATTTCTTCTGCCGAGTAAAGTAGCTCTGGCATAGATATAACACTTACAAGGCTGGTGCCTTTGAGCAAACTTATTATTTGGTTTCCGGTTGGCGGCAATACGATGCGCATGGCTTGCGGGAGTATAACTTTCCAGAATGACTGCGATCCAGTCATTCCAAGAGCATGTGCCGCCTCGATTTGGCCTTTGTCTACAGCCATAAATCCACTTCGCGCAATCTCAGCATAATATGCACCTTCGTTTAATCCCAATGCGAGGAGCGCTGCAAATAAAGGTGTAATTATCTTGTTTACGCTGACACTATAGAAAGGTGTACCGAAAGGTATTCCGATAGTTACAGTTGGTATAAAAAGCGCAATGTTATACCAAAAGAGGATTTGGACAAGCAACGGTGTAGCGCGGAAAAACCATGTATAAAGGTATGCAATGCCAGAAAGGACTGCATTTTTCGACATTCGCATCAGGGCCAATATCACACCTATGACCATGCCAACAAACATGGATATGCCTGTTAGCTCTGCAGTGCGTGCAACACCGGCTAGGATTGCATTGTAGGTGAAATAGTACCTAACAACAGACCAGTCAATGGACCCTGAGATGCGCAGATTCCCAATGATTACAACTACTACAGCAAGTGTAATTAGTGTGACTAATACATTCTTTCCCTTGACTTTGGAGAGGAGCCCAAGGGGCTCCTTGGCTGGTGCACCCGGAGCCCCAACTGCAACTTCGGCAATGTCTTCCTTCATTTCTGATACTGTACTATATCAGTACTTTCACCAGCTACATATATACTCCACCTGTAAGATTACTCCATTTTTATGAAGAGGAGTATACCTTCGCGTGAGAAATAGCACCGCTGGTGAGACCCCACTTGGCCAGTATCTTGTTGTACAATCCCGAAGAAATCAAGTAATTTACAGCGTCTGCAATCGGCTTAGAAAGCCCAATGCCTTTACTTATACCGACACCAAGAGGAGCAACATCGTATATAAACGGTTGTAGCTTGAATCTATGAGTCAAGTGAACCTGGTAAGCAAGCTGATCAGACGATGTTGCATACACTTGCGCACGCCCACTGGTTACCGCAAGCTGAGCTGAAGAGTCGTCTGGGTATTCCTGAACTATAACTTGTGGCTTGTTTGCCGATTTGCAGATTGAACTTATGGTGTTTAACTGTTCGATAAAGGCCGATCCTGTGATAACCGCAACCTTAAGTCCGCAAAGATCGGTTGCTTTTGTAATAGAAATGTTTGAGTTTGGAAGTGTCGCGAACGCAGTTCCCGCCTGGAACAACGGCACTATGTCTATAACTTTCAGCCTCGCCGGAGTAACTATGAAAGATGTGAAAGACACATTATATCTTCCGTCCTCAAGACCAGGAATAAACTCAGTAAAGTCACTAGATGCGGTTATGTGAATCTTCAGGCCCAAGACAGCAGCAACTGCCTTAGCTAGATCAGGCTCCCAACCAACAAGCTGACCATTGCTTATAAACTCATCGGGTGGAGCATCATTGTAGGTAATGTCGTTAAGCCCTGTTTTCTTAACCGATGCGGGAACCTCTTTCGCAAGCTTTGGCACTTCATAAATTTTAATGCCTTCTACCACTGCATACTTTTTGCTTGCTGTCGATGCAGTTGATGAACTGGAGCCACATGCAGCTACTGCAAGAGCTAGCACCAACATGCTCACTGCCGCGAAAGTGCGCTTAGTCGCTTTTGCATGCGTAGTAACTAAGCTAAACATGTCTTTAAACATACTACCATCTCACCTCCACTTACGTTCAAAACTACACTGAGAGGTTTTAACTACCAGCAAAAATAATGCTCATCCATCCACCCTCTTTTTACCCTGCCTCCATGAATCACCTCCTGAACCAATCGATCGATTAACTATCATGCCGTTAGAATTATAACACGTGATACCCAAAGATGTAATAATAGCGCGAATTGCAAGACCAGAGGGATTGGGGTGTCAATCAATCGTAAGATCGACATAAATCTCATGAAAAAGTTGCAACAAGTAAGTGGGCTATTGTATATTTAGCTGCGGTGTAAAAAGACCTAGTAAAGGAAAAATCAGCGTATGGCAAAGATTGTTACCCTTGAGCAAGCAATATCTACGCTTGTTAAGTCAGGCAAAACAGTTGCGCTCGAAGGTTTCACGCATCTAATACCATTTGCCGCTGCCCATGAAATTATGAGGCAAAAAATAAGTGACCTTACTCTCATCAGGCTTACCCCGGATCTATTAGCTGATCAAATGATAGGTGCAGGATGTATCTCAAAACTAATTTTTTCTTGGGGAGGAAATCCTGGGGTAGGATCTCTTCATAGATTCCGAGACGCAATTGAAAATGGGTGGCCAAGGCCTATTGAAATCGAAGAACATACACATGCTGGGCTCGTAAACCGATATGTCGCTGGAGCATCAGGTTTGCCTTTTATGCCCATCAAGGCATACCTTGGAACAGACCTCTTAGGAAAATACGACAGTGTTAAGGTTATAGACTGTCCTTTTACCGGAAAGAAGATTGCCCTTGTTGCATCCTTAAACCCGGATGTTTCTATCATTCATGCCCAACGAGCTGACAAGAAAGGCAACGTGCAAATTTGGGGTATAGTAGGAATACAAAAAGAGGCCCTTCTTGCGGGCAAAGCTTCTCTAGTAACAGTTGAAGAGATAGTTGATGAATTATCACCTGTTCCCGGGGGTACAACCATTCCTGGTTGGGCAATTGATTTCGTTGCTGAAGCTCCAAGAGGTGCACATCCATCGTACGCAGATGGCTACTATGAAAGAGATAACGAATATTATAAAGCATGGGATTCAATAAGCCGCGACCGTGAATCCTTTCTTGCTTGGTTGTCAGAAACTATCGTGGCAAAGCAGGAGAGCAGGCAACGTGACTAATGCCAATCAAAAGTGGACACCATATCATATGATGATCATAGAGGCAGCGAGAGCGCTTGCCCAGCATTTGGTATGCTTCGTGGGCATAGGTGCTCCAAGTGCAGCCGCAAATCTCTGCAGATTGCTCTACAATCCGGACTTAGTGCTTATATATGAGTCAGGATGCATAGGTTCAAAACCATCTAGGCTACCATTATCCATTGGTGATGGTGAACTTGCGAGCACCGCAGACACGGTTGTAAGCATGCCAGAAATCTTTAATTATTGGCTTCAGGCAGGCAGAATAGAAGTTGGCTTCCTGGGTGCAGCCCAAATCGACAAATATGCAAACATAAATACAACGGTAATAGGTGATTATAACCACCCAAAGGTAAGATTGCCCGGAGCTGGTGGCGCACCTGAAATTGCGTCATTCTGCCAAGAAGTTTACGTAATGCTGTCACATTCCAAAAGAGCGTTTGTTGAAAAAGTAGACTTCGTTACAACCCTGGGACATGGTTACTCTCATACCGAGAGAGAAGAATTTGGGTTTACGGGTAAAGGGCCTACTAAAGTAATCACTGATCTTTGTATTATGGAACCCGACCCAACAACTAAAGAGTTAATAGTTACTTCTATTCACCCAGGCGTTACCAAAGAACAAATAATAGAATGCACTGGTTGGAGTATCGAATTCAGTCCTAATTTAACGACATCTGATGCACCTACCGAAAAGGAACTAACAACGCTTTTGTCCCTTTTAGAGTCTTAAGCTCTTATTTAGTTCAATAATCTAAACACTTTAGGGCGAAACTTTCTCGGCAAGAATTGGCTGTCCTCAAAATTCATGTGACCCTCCGGGCATAGCCCAAACGCCTTCAACAACATGTGTCGGCTACACAATGCCCTAGGGTGCAACCAGAACATCCTTGCTCTCTTGGCAAGAGCATCCGTATCAAAATGATGGCAACCGTATTAGCTTAATTGTGCGGTAAAATTGTAAAACTCGGCTTGATACTTACGCATAAGCGAGGCGTATATGATGCAATCGCCATCTGCCGCAGCCGAACAGTTGCGGCATAAAGCGTCAGCACTATACCCTACAAAAAACCATCAACTCGAATATATAAAATTAACACCCGCTGAATATATTGTTCACCAGCATCCACTTTGGCCCAATAGGGTTGCTTGCTAAATTTATAAAATAGTACTGCACTAAGCACCAGTCGATACATTCACGCCACGTTTTTATCTGTATAAGCTTTGCACAGGTGGTCCAAGATCTCTCTATAACACGGCCTACTTCTATACACAAAAGACCTACCCGCAAAGCAACAGCCCACAAGTGGTAACCACCGTCATAGTTTCATTGATGCCCTCTTGTTCCTATCGATGGGACTTAAAATAATTAAGATTTAGCTGATTAAATACTATGAAAAGCTAATACCCAAGATATCAAGTAACAGGCAATCATTCAAAGCTTGCAGCCATGGTCCAGTTAGACGGCAATTCAATATATGCTAGCGAAACGCTCCTACGCATTGACTGTTTCCACATTTGGTTGTCTGAAAACTATTAGGAACAGCGGTAGCATATTCCTCTAAGGGAGGCTTTACATCACAATTAATTTCAACCCATGGAGATGTCTTCAAGTTCCAGGTACCCCACTATCTCCCCAATATTGATATCACTGTAGTGTCCATAATCTGTTGTGCATATAAACCTCATTAGCCGCATGCAAGCTGCGTTTGCCAAATGACCTTCTTTCATTAGATCATAAAATTCGATTTGAGACGCTAAGTTGCCAAAGTTTGCTTTTAATTGTGTAGCAATGTTCCAGGTATTCTCTACACTCACAGATATACATCATCACCTTCTCTATACGCCGGTACGTTTATTACAAGGTAGGTCGCCTCGCCACAGAAACGGTACGGAGTGCCTTTCGGAATAACCACCAAATCGTTTTCCTCCGCTAAGACACGCTCGCCATTTTCATCCTCGAATTCAAGTGTTCCGGTAGCCACATAATAAATACGCATACTTCGCATCGTATATAACTTCTTATGATCTCCTTTTATATCCACCCACGTTATGCTTATATCGCCGTTAGAATCTTCACCTGTAATGAGCCTACGCATCTCAAGGAAATTGTCAGGCTGCGAGATGGGTTCACGCGAAAGAAACCGTATGTGTTTTATTGGCATAGTAAAATCTCCTTATTGTAGTGTCAATTCTGATATGTATAAAGGCCTGAAGGGCAAATATGGTATAAATCCTCGCATTTTGTCACCAGGTATTGCTCTGACAAAATAAGCCCTTAGAATTGGACCGCAGTAGCGACCTTGGCACTTGCCCATACCTACACGGGTAATCCTCTTTATTAAAGATAGATCGATTGGATCGAACTTTGCCACATAATCCTGCAGCTCACCGAGGGTAACACCCTCACAGCGACAGATTATCGTTTCGCGACTAGCAAGATCGAGTACACCTATTTTTGGAGTGTACATGTTCCAAAGCAGTTCCTGAAAAACACCGCCTCTACGCACAACATGAACCGCCTGCTTTTGCCACTTGTGAGCTTCATCGCTTACCTCACGGCCCAAATACCGAACCACATCACACCCTGAAATTATCCCTTCTGCATAAGCAACCTTTGAGCCTCGGATTCTGGCACCATCACCTACAACCCAAACACCTCGAACACTCGCCTTACCATGTGCATCTCTCACAACAACAAAATCACCGCTTGTTGGATTAAATGTGACTTCGCACCCAAGGGAAAGCGCGATCTCATTAGACGGACTGAAGCCATAGCTAACGCAAAGAGTATCAGCTTCAAGTGTGGTAACAACCTGCTTAGACACATTAGCATCATGTTTTATCCTTACTACTTCAACAGAAATGCCGCCTTGAGTCTCCTTAACACTGCCAACAACCGCATTTGGGAATATACGCGTCCCATGTCGTAAGCAATTTAAAATGTACTTCGCTCCCTTGAGCGAAAGAGTTGGATCTGCCAAGAGCATCTTGGGTATCGCGCTTATAAACCTTGGGCCTAGTGATGCATCAACCAAAGCCGAAACCCTAACACCACTTGATAAAAGCTCCGAAGCCAATTGAAGGTTTAAAGGCCCCGATCCTGCAATAATTACATTCTCACCTGGTGCAACCTGATAACCTCTTAGTAGTGTCTGCGCGGCGCCGGTTGTCATAACCCGGGGGTGTGTCCAGCCCGGAAATGGTATAACCTTTTCAACCGCTCCTGTAGCCAATATAAGAGCGCGTGTCTTCAAATGCCATGATGCTTTACCACTAGCCCTCAATATTAATTCATCGGTTTTGTGTTCAGCAGCCCAAACCCTCGAGTCGAGTATGAACTGGACGCCTAACTTCTTAGCTTTTTGTATAAGCTGGTATCCTTGCTGAAACTGCTGGTCAACCTGATCCACGTTGACATCGCGGTATTGTGCAGGCTGCTTATAGAACTGACCACCAGGCTGCTTACGCTCGTCAATTACAACTGTACTTAAACCTGAGCTAGCTGTGACACATGCAGCAGCTAGCCCTGCTGGCCCTGCACCAACCACAACAACGTCAAAATAACCATTTTTTGCATCTAACCCACCATTATGCGTAACATCAATGCTAGCGGGAGCTGCAGCCGGCATAATTTGTACTGTCATACCTTGCGACGCCTGCTCCATGCATGCAAGTACACCCGGTCTACCATTGGCTATTACCGCACACTCATTGCATACACCCATACCGCAAAAAAGGCCCCTGGGTGTGCCTTCTCGCCCGATGCGAAATGTGTAGTTGCCAGAATTTATGAGCGCTGCAGCTATTGTATCTCCCTCATATGCATCTGTTAGCTGGTTCTGATATTGAAATGCAAGACGCCTTGAGGGACTCTGAATACCTCTTAACTTTACCCTCACTTTTCTGCCGGTGCCTTAAAATTATTACTTATTTTTCCACTTTTTCTGATATGCACGCCAGGTAGTAGCCCACTTATCTGGCTGATCAACGTCTACCGCTTCACCCCTTGGAAGAACCTGGTTATGTGGAGCAGTACGAACGAAATCAGGGTTAGTTCTAGCTTCCTCACAAACCATGGCAAAACAATCAATCCAATAGTCGATATCCTCTTTAGACCACATTTCACCAGCTTCTGGAGTAAACGGTTCTGGCACAAACCAAGGCTCATGACTCAGCCAAAATGCATCTATTCCAAAGTCAAGCATTCTATGTTGAATGTCAATTATGGATACTCCGGTTTGCTGTTTTATCTCTTCAACACTATATCGAGTCATTTCCATTCTTGGGCCAGTTAGATGAGGGAGCGCTCGCTTAACACCGGGGATGCTAGTAAGTCTTTTATCCATATAGTTGTTTACAAGAACTGATATGTCCGATGCTTGCTGTACGCCATCAATTCCCATAGATCGCAACCATATATACGCTTTGATTACCTGTGGTACATTACCTAGATATTCGCGTATTCTGCCTACTGCGGGAGGAGAACTATTTTCTATCAGATCATACCTGTCACCATTCCTGACAATCAATGGGCCAGGCAGGTACTTAATCAAATGCTCCTTGCAACCATAAGCGCCAACAGCTGGACCTCCACCACCCTTAGGCGCACCGAATGTCTTGTGAAGCATGAACATACAAGCATCGAATCCCAGTTCCGCTGCTCTGATCTTTCCCATGACGCCATTAAAGTTGGCATGGTCGTAGAAGCAAAGTCCGCCCACACTATGAACTATTTCAGTCCACATTTTTATTTCGGGATTGTATATCCCCATATCATCCGGATTTCCCACCATTAACGCCGCTGTCCGTTCGCTAACAGCCGCTTTTAATGCTTCCAGCGAAGGATAGCCATTTTCTTCTATAGGTAGTGTTACAACACGAAACCCTGCCGCCGCAGCAGTCGCGGCGTTGCACGGATGGCTTTGCATAGTTGTTATAATCTCATTGCGTTTTCCAAGTTCACCCTTATCTTTGAAATAAGCTCTTGTTATGCAGGCGTGTGTATACGATGCATGCGCGCCGCCTCCAGGCTGAAATATAAATCTATCCATACCGGAAAGGTCGCATAGAAATTCATTAACTTTATACAAGATCTCAAGAATACCCTGAATAGTTGAAGGATCCTGGAGAGGGTGCACATCAGCAACTTCTTCCTGCAAACCAACCAGTTCTCCTATTCGTGGGTTATATTTCATGGTGCAGGTGCCAAAAAGGCTGATACCCATCATCCCGAGCACCTGCTGCGAAAGATGCTCATAATGCATTAACACTTCAGGCTCGGAAAGCTCAGGAAGCTCAGGTTTTCCTTTTCTAGCTATCTTTTCCGGGACTATTTTTGATACATCGAGATCTTCGCTACCATCTGAAGGCGCAAAAAAGCCTCTTCTTCCTTTTTTACCCAACTCATGAATTATAGGTTCAGACCACTTAGCCGCGTGGTAAGCATCAGACCGCACTGCTTTCATGACAGTACCCTCCTCAATGTAGAGACCAGCCTCTCTATATCATCTTTTGTATGAACTTCCGTGACACAGTAAAGAGCACAACCCTCTAGTTCTTTCGATTGTCTGCCGAGATCGTAACCGCCGAAAATTCCGTTCTCGTAAAGAGCCTTGTTTATGTAATCAACACTTTTGCCAGTCTGCCTAAAGTCGACAACAACTTCTTTAAAAAACGAAGGACTCCACAACACTTTTACTCCCGGAACGCTACTTACCGCATCAGCAAAGTAGTGTGATCTACTTAGAATGGTATTACCAAGCTCTACAAACCCTTCCGGGCCTAGCATGGACATGTAAATCGCGCTGGCTATAGCCCAAAGGTACACGGAATTTCCTGTCCAGTCATTGCCGTTTTCGCGCGCTCCATATGATGTTTGACCAAACAGAACCATCGCCATTTGTTTGGTGCCTGTTTTAGGATCATCGTAAAGGCCAACCTGCAAAGTAGGATACTGTCTGGCATATTTTTCCTCGTCCCTACTCGCAATAAAGCCACCAACGCCCCCACCAGCATTTAGGCTAATACCAAGTGGCTGCAGCGAGCCAACTCCTATGTCTGCCTCATATTGCCCGGGCGGTGCTAGGACACCAAGACTTATCGGATCAACACCTGCTACGACTTCAGCACCGTTTTGGTGCGCTATCTGTACTATTTCGGCAGCATCTTGCTCAATAATTCCAAAACTGTTTGGATTCTCAAAATAGACAGCTGCAGTGTTCTCATTTACTTTCCTTCCAAGATCTTCAAGATCAGTTCTTCCAGTTGAAGGATCATAACCTACTTGGACTATCTTTAGACCACCCCGCAACTCTGGCTCTCCGCAGTACGTTTGAATGACCTTGAAACGCTCAGGTTCCAAAAATGATGGGACAATGACCTCTTTCCTCCCAGTAATTCTTGCCGCCATTCTAAGTGCATGTCCAGCCGCACATCCCCAACTGTATACAGGCAATGACACAAAGTCATAGTCCAAAAGCTCTCCCAGAAGGCTTTGAAACTCAAAAAGCGCCTGAAACCTGCCTTGATCTGATAAAGTAGTCCCCCATACAGAAGTCAAGAATTCAGATCTCGTCACAACAGTTTTGCATATAGCTGGAACATAATGCTGCCAATAACCATTTCCCAAAAAGCTTAAGTATTCTGCACAAGATTTATTTTTGGCAAGTATAGAACGCACTTCTCTTGCAACTGCGGCTTCCGACTTAACACCCTTAGGCAGCTTAAACTGATGCTTGGTCCTATGATCTTCAGGTATCTGCGAAAACAAATCGTCAACTTTTTCGACTCCGACATAATCGAGCAATTCTTTGATAATGTCCTGCACCGAGTTACTCATATACGGATGAGCCATAGTTCATACCTCCCTCGAAAGCTAGTAGTTTGACACCTTCATTACAACATCGGTCTCTGGATCAACCCGAACCCTAATATAAGGACCGAACACTGAGTAAGCCGAGTCTTGGCCAAGGTCCACATGCAGCACAGGTGGCCACAAATGTGAAAGCTTGTCCATGCTTGATATTACAGTGATATTTTCGCTCCCAATTTGTTGCAATACTTTCACACTCAACTGCTGGTTGCCCCTACCTAACAAATAGCCTTGGCCACCTATCACACCCAAGATCAACTTGCGTTTTTCATACTTTTCAAACAGCTTAAGCAGGTCAGTTTCAGAAAGGTCAACACCTACAAGTTTGCGATCAGCAACAGCATCAATTCCATTTACGGTTCCTTGAATCCCTAAATACTCAAGTACTTTCTTACTTGAAGTGCCTGGACCAACAATGTATAACACACTAGGTTCCATCTCCTTTGCGAGACTTTCGCAAAGTGCTTCAAATCCGTCATCCATGACAAAGCCAAGAGCCTTAGCATTTTGTACTAAGTTGGGAACGTAAGGCACGCGCATATATCCAAAACTAAGAAGTGGCCCTTCAAATGGTCTTGTTTCAAAGTCAAGCACTTCTCTATCAGCGTACCTAACCGCTTCAGGCCTAGCAACAAGCATGTACACGATTTCGCCAATAGACTCAGGAGTCGTTGCAAACACTGCAGAATGCATTTTCACGCCAGCTGGTATTCCAAGACATGTCATCTTTTTGTCCACTACTCCAACTATGTCACGTGCAGTGCCATCACCTCCACAAAAAAGCAAAATGTCCAAGACCATATTCAAAAATTCATACGAATATCTTTTTGTATCATCCGCGGTCGTAAGATCGCCAATTTTCCCTACAACCTCACACTGAAAACCAGCCATCTTGCAGCTAAGTTCACCCATCACACCTGCAGCTGCGTAGAGCTTGACCGACGATACGTCCTGATTTAGCCACTTTGTAATTGAACGCAGCGCCCGCGCAGCCCGTAAAATTGAGTTGAGTGAATACGCATCTGAATTTTTATATATAGGTAAAATTTCTTGTCTATCGTCACTACCCTTAAGCCCAACAGGTCCGCCAAGTCCAGCTATTGGATTTACTATAAGCCCAACACGAAGATCTTTCATAGCTTTAGCCTTGCTACAACTTCATTAATAGACTGCTCCAGGGTATCAACAATAGTATCCACCTGGTCCTTTGTAATTATTAGCGGAGGACTTATAGCTATACTATCTGAGTCTGGCAGAATTCTCGTGACAACACCTTTGTCGAGGCACTTTTTAAACACCCGCGCACCAACTCTAAGGCTCTTATCAAAACGAACAAGTGGTTCTTTCGACTGAACCAGCTCAACTGCTGCTATAAGACCTGTACCCCTAACTTCGGCAACATTAGGGTGATCAGACAGTCTTTGCCTTAGGGCGTCTTGTAGATAGGGTCCAACTTGACTTACATTCTCAAATATGTTGTCCCTGTCTATAATCTCAATGTTCTTAAGCGCAGCTGCTGCTGCTACAGGATGCGCACTGAAAGTATACCCATGACCAAATAACCCAAACTTGTCCTGGCCGTCGCGTATTACTTCCCACACCCTTGAAGATATAAGACACCCAGAAAGAGGTAAGTAACCGGATGTTATACCTTTGCCAACTGTTATTAGGTCAGGTTTTATGTCAAATACCTGGCTTCCAAACCATTTACCAAGTCGGCCAAAGGCACACACCACTTCATCTGCTATCATCAGTACGTCGTACTTTTTGAGCACATGCTGTACAGCTTCAAAATAACCCTGCGGAGGCACTATAACACCACCTGCTGCCTGAATAGGTTCAGCGATAAATGCGGCAACGGTGTCAGGTCCTTCGTTAATTATGAGGTTTTCAAGTTCTTCTGCTAAAAGCTTTGAGAATTCCGCATCAGTCAGTCCCTTTGGCCTTGCCCAAAGAGAATAAGGTGAACTTACCCTTTTAACAAACGACAGTGGCAAATCAAAACCATTATGAGCACTATCAAGACCAGTTAGGCTCCCAGCAAGTAAGGTAGTACCATGGTAGCCTCTTTCCCTAGCTATTATCTTCTTCTTCTGTGGCCTACCTAGCACGTTGTTGTAATACCAAACCAACTTAATTTGAGTGTCATTAGCTTCGGATCCACTTGACGCAAAAAACACTTTGGCAGCGTCCATAGAAGCAATTTCTAACAACTTGTGAGCTAATACAGATGAAACGTCCGTACCAGACCACGTAAACACATGCGCATAACTTAGCTTTTGTATCTGCTCTTTTACAGCTTCTGCCATTTGTTCATTGCCATAGCCTATATTTACACACCACAGGCCCGCCATCGCATCTAGATACTTGTTACCGTCAACATCCCAAATGTAGCATCCTTCTCCTCTGGAAATAATGACGCCACCAAATCGCTCATAGTCTTTTAAAAAAGAAAATGGATGTAGCAGATACTTTTTATCCAAATCACCTGGGGCCATCATAATCAGGAGTTCCTCCAAAACTGCATTCGCAAGTAAACACACAAGCAAGATGTTCTAGCCACGCTTACAAATTTTATTACTTCCCGCCTAGAATGCTGTATGTTTTACTTATGAGAAACTCTTCTAGCCCTTCGACACCACCTTCGCTGCCAAAGCCTGAGTTCTTTACACCACCAAAAGGAGCTTCGGCCGTTGCAACCAATACATTGTTAATGCCAACAACACCTACTTGTAGTTTTCTACCGACCTCAACACACCTGTCTATATCAGTGCCGAATATGTAACCTGCAAGGCCATACGCGGAGCTGTTCGAATGTTCAACAACTTCCTCTACATTGTCAAATGTCATAATTGGCAAAATTGGACCAAAAGGTTCATCCTTGAAAAGATCAGCATCCTTAGTAACATCTATCAATATCGTGGGCTCAAACCAATAACCTTTTTGGGCAGTCGGCTCTTTCCCACCCATGATTACCTTCGCACCTTTGGCTACAGCGTCTTCCACAAGCTTTTTCATTGCATCAACTCTAGCTCGATTAAGCAAAGGCCCAAAATCATAGTCCTCATTGCTCCAACCAGGCTTTAGACTTCCAACCTGATCAAGTAAATGCTCAAGGAAGCTATCTTTAACCAGAGTTTCAATATAGACCTTGCTAATAGCAATACAGACCTGACCAGAGTTTCTAAATTTTCCTGTAGTAATGACCCTGGCTGCGCTCGTAAGGTCCGCGTCAGCTAGCACTATAGCTGGCGCATGACCACCAAGCTCTAGGGTAATTGGCTTTAGGTGTTTGGCGCAAAGCTCCATAACAAGCTTACCCACTCTAACAGATCCGGTAAGGCTGACTTTTCGTATTACATCAGAGCTAATAAGGTATGAGCTTATGAAACCTGGATCTCCAGTTACCACGTTGAGAAGCCCGCGTGGTAGACCCGCTTCAACACACGCCTCGGCTAGCGCTATCGCGGTAAGTGGAGCCTCTTCAGCAGGCTTTAGAACAACACTGCATCCAGCTGCAAGCGCTGCTGCTATTTTTCTAGCCGGTAGCACAGCCGGAAAATTCCAAGCAGTGAAAGCAGCCACAGGGCCTACAGGGTTTTTTTCTACCAATAGGGTTTCGCCTGATATGTGACCCTTGTATAGGCGCGAGTGTATGTTTAGAGACTGTGCTCCATACCATTCAAAATAGTCTGCCGAGGACCTAACCTCAGCTAATGCCTCTTTAAATGGTTTGCCCTCTTCGGATGAAAGTACTTTTGCAATATGTTCCGACTTTGCTCTAATTCTGGATGCAATATTCTTGAGTAACGTATTTCTTTGCCAACCGCTAGAATGTTTCCACTCATCAAAGGCCTTGCTAGCAGCTTGCAAAGCATTTTCAAGATCAGATTCTGTTGCCATTGGCAGTTCAGCAACCAGCTCTTCCGTTGCGGGACTCTGGACGGTAAACTTTGCCCTTCCATTTGCGCCTACCCATTCTCCGTTGATTAGCATTTCGCTTCTAACCATAGCATCCCAACTCCTTTTCGACTTATCGCACGATTAATCCAACAATCTATCCTAACACGTTGCATCTTTCACTGAGCAGCTGGGTAAAACAGAATATCACTTAATGGGTATCTTACGTGTGCAAATTGTCTTTAAACCTCTCAAGGCATAAATGCGATATAGAAGGAGTATAGCCTAACTTAAATAGGACCCCATAATGGCATTCTGCTTAAATCAATATTTTCGAGTATTTTGCTGATGTATCTGGCACCTTCCTCACTCATGACAATTGTGTAGTGATTAAAATTAACCAGCATGCGATCCTCTAACTGAGGAAGTACTTTTCTGTATTCTGCTACCAGCACGTCGTCAATTATTGGGTTTGACTCATCCATCACATTTCGACCCGCGCGTATCAGTGTTAGGGGAACCTTTATAGATCCTATCTTAGTCCTCAAAAGCGAATTTAATACCATGTCAGCGTAATCAGTTTTTACCGCTTCAATATTAGGGCGAGGCTTGAAGCCATTTTGTACTTGTTCAACGTCGTATCTAGCATATAGTTCAAAATATTTATTCCATTGTTTCAGAGCTGGCCGGCCGTGCATCATCTGAATGTACTCGTCAACACTTTTGAACACTAATGAGAGTCTTTCTTACATAGGACCAAGCTGACTTTTCATTAGAGCTTCTATATCTACATCAACTGCCGGATGGGCAGTAAGTCCACCGTCAACCATGATAAGGCGATAAACCATATCGGGGTATAAAATGCTAAATACTTCACCCACGAATGCTCCCATTGAATGTCCTAATATGATTGCTTTGCTGATCCCATGAGAAACAAGTATGTTATGAATATCGTTTGCATGGGATATAAGCCCAAAAGGTGGCCTCGCTTTATTGCTTTTACCTCTTCCCCTTAGATCAGGACTTATGATGACAAATTTGGGGTCAACTGTATCGAATATACTTTGGAAAAATACGCATGATGCAGTAAGGCCATGAATTGCAACTATTGGGTATCCCTTTTGTCCTCTTACTGAAACATAAAGGTTTGCATTTTCACTTCTTACCTATGTTTCTTTGGTATTTATCCGCATGTTCCATGCTGTTCAATACAAATTCCTATGTCACAACTCAGTGTGCTAGCCACCCTGCATCTAAGTTTATGGTACTACCGGTTATGGGCCAGGAACTTTCTTGGCAAAGAAACCCTACTACAACTGCCACCTGCTCCGGCTCTATTAACTTCTTAATGGCGTTTGCTTCCAACAACACCTTGGATATTACTTCATTTTCAGGCAGGCTATGGAGCTTTGCCTGAGAAGCAATTTGGTTTTCCACAAGAGGTGTCCTAACATACGATGGGCAAATAGCGTTGACAGTCAGATTTCCACAGCGCTGTGCTGCTTCAAGTGCCACGGTTTTGGTTAACCCAATTAGACCATGCTTTGCAGAAACATAAGCCGATTTAAAAGGTGAGGCAACAAGGCCGTGCACAGAGGCTATGTTAATAATCCTTCCCCACTGCTTTTCGTACATGCCCCTGATCGTATGCTTAATTAGTATAAATGGCGCTCTTAACATGACGGCCATTATAGTATCCCACATATCTATTGGGAAATCCTCGATAGGACTTACAAACTGTAATCCAGCGTTGTTTATGAGAATATCTATGTCACGTAAGTCTTGCGCAAACGCTATCAATTCTTGTGTATTGGTAAGATCAACTTTTTGCGTACTCACTAGGCTTTTTCGCTCATCAGGAATATTGAGCGATATCGGATTTAAATCGCAACATATAACTTCGGCACCGCACATGACCAAATATTCCGAAATAGATTTACCTATGCCGGATGCACAACCGGTAACTAACGCGCGCTTTTCCGAAAGATCACATGCAAAGCTTTCGAAATATTTTTGCTGTATCTGATACTGTGTACTCATAATAAAGTTAGCCCGTAAATGTTCTTTATCAATTCATTCGTCACTATATTACGCGTAGAAAATACAAGCAAAATTATCGCACATAGCCCAAAGAAAGCTAGCCATATAGTTGATATTAGACAATCAATTGGAGCTAGACTTATCTAATAGCTTTTTTAATCTTATTGCCATCAGTAAATTAGATGACCCTGCACCGTCTTCTAAGGATGCCCCAAGCAACTGTTTCAATTTCGAAATTCGGTACTTAAGAGTGTTGGTATGAATGCCAAGCTTCGATGCAGCAACCTTCATCCTGCCCTGTGCTTGTATGTAGGCTTCTAATGTAGAAAGCACCCAGGGATACGGCAAAGCTGTTTGTATAGGCTTTAATACTGTTTCAACATAGCGACTTGCAAGACTCAAGTCCGATATTAAGGAAACGTACGGAGCATAATCATTATAGTCGTACACCCTTGGCATCTTAGCATCTTGGAGGATCGAGCCTGCGCTTAGGGCTAGTATGGCTTCATCATAACTTCGTTTAATGTCTTTTACATCATAAGCAATACCGCCAAGAGATATGCACGATATTTCTGGCTGGGCACTTAGTATATCTACTAGTTCTCGTTTTACAAAATTATTCGCGGCTTGCCTAACAGGCGAAATCAATACAACTTTTCCGTTGCGTATAGTCCAAAATCTTGTATTCAATCTATATTCAAAAATCCTACCAATCTTATCAAGTAATACTGTAGGTGCATCAGCTTCAAGCTGCACAATAACCACGATGTAAGCACCTTTCAATTCGTGGGAAGAATTTACATAAGTACTATTGCCTCCCAAAAGCAACTCAAGTACCAGTGCCCTTGTAGCTTCGGCCTCTCTTTGTACTCGACTCGCTTCTATCTGATAGGCTCCAACTACTTCCGTACACAAAATATCGTTGAAATCAAGTAATGCATCGGTCAAGTCGACAAAAGCAGGCTGCACAAAGCGATGCTGCCACCTTGGATCCCTGGAAATATCGTTCCACATAAGTCTGATACATATACGAAATGCTCGCAATACAGAATAAACATCAAAGCCTTGCCGAACACGCCGTTTTACTCCCTCTAGGATAGGGGTCAGTTCTTCTGCCCAAAGTCCACTACCATCGCACATGAAGTGCAACCATAATCTTAAGACATGCCCAGACACTGATTGTACGTCCTGCTCAAGCTGCGGATCAAAGATGCTACCATACGCCGGAATCATTTTTCTGTAGGTATAATACATTTCCTTTACTAAGCTCTCAGAATTTTGCGCATGGCCCTGCGCAATATCACGTATTATGCGATATGCCCTTTTGTCTATGGGACGATTAGGAAGCAAAAGGCTCATTTTAAATATTTGAACATTAAGTAGCTTCTGCTATTTACCTACAAGTTCGCTTTTAAGCCTATTAAGCACTTCTGGATCTTCAAGGCCTGTTATATCACCTTTTGCAGTTCCTTCAGTTACTAGTTCACCAAGAAGGCGCCTTACAATCTTACCGCTACGTGTTTTAGGCAACGCTGAGACAAAGTAGATCTTTTGCGGCCTTGCTATTGGTCCAATCGCTTCAACGATTTTGTCCACCAGCATCTGTTCAGTAACCTTTCCTTCACTACCGGATGCCAGCGTGACAAAGCCAACTGGAACCTGCCCTTTTACAGGATCAGGCAAACCTATCACAGCCGCTTCAGAAACCCATGGCACTGAAAGAAGTGCACTTTCCATTTCCATGGTTGACAGCCTATGCGCAGAAACATTGATGACTCCGTCTACTCGCCCAACAACCCATATGTGCCCATCATGGTCCTCCAAAGCAGCATCACCTGACACATAGATAGACGGTCCAAACATCGAAAAGTACTCTTTCCTGTATCGAGCAGGATCTCGCCAAATTCCTCTGAACAGAGCAGGAAATGGTTTTGTAATTACCAAGTAACCAACCTCACCCTTTCTTACTTCATTTCCATTTTCATCTAAGATCGCATAGGCATGCCCCGGTAAAGCCACACCGCAAGATCCAGGCTTTGCTGGAGTAACCCCAACAATAGAAGAGGTCCAAGCACTTCCTGTTTCACTTTGTCCATAAGTATTGTTTATCTCTACCTTGCCATCACCAATATGTTCATGAACCCAGTACCATGTCTTAGAATCGAAAGGCTCACCAACCAATGCTATAAGCTCTAACTTGGAAAGATCATGCTTTTTAGGATATTCTTCACCATACCTTGCTAAAAGCCGCAACATGGTGGGAGCACTAAATACCTTATTAACCTTATTTTCTTCAATTATGCTGTAAAATCTGTCTGGAGAAGGAAAATCAAGTGCACCCTCGCATGCAATAACACTTGCACCGACCGAGGTTGCCCCTACCAGTTCCCATATTGGAAATGTAAGCCATCCAACGTCAGCTGTGCACCAAAACATGTCGTCATCAGTCAGGTCTACAGTCATACGCACCTGATTATATGCGCCTACCAAAAATCCAAGGCCACTGTGTATGAGCCCTTTGGGCTTTGCGCTAGTTCCGCTTGTGTATATGATGAATGAAGGCTCATTTGCCTCTATCGGCTCAATATCCTTCAAAGGTTGCTCTTCGTTGATTAGCTCATCCCAATAAAGATCTCTACCTTCTACCATGTTTACATCTTTGTTGCCGCTTCGTCTCACAACAACAACTTTTTCTACAAATGGCAAATTCGGCAATACAGAATCGAGTGTTGCCTTTAGGGGCACAACTTTTCCTCGCCTAAATGTCTCATCAGCTGTCACTACAACCTTAGCGCCTGTATCGATTATGCGATCTTCAAGAGCCTGAGCCGAAAAACCAGAAAAAATGATGTTGTACAACGCCCCGATCCTGTAACATGCGTGTACAGCCGCAAATGCCTCGGGTAGGTTCGGCAAAAATATCGCTACCACATCCCCCTTATTAACACCAAGTCGTTTTAGAGCACCGGCAAACCGCGCAGTGACATCCCAAAAGTCTGAGTATGTCCATTCAACTTTACGCCCGTCCTCTCCAAACCATCTGATCGCAAGCTTTTTAGGCTTTGCCTCAGCATGGCGGTCTACACAGTTATAACACACATTTCCGTATGCACCTTTGAAAAACTTAAATCCACTTGCAAGGTCGCCTTCGAGATTCGTGTTGCTCGGCCATCCGGATATCCAATCTATGCCGTTTGCTACGCTCGCCCAATAGCTTCCTAAATCTCTTATAGATTCCTCGTATAGTTTGTAATATTCTTCTACACTTTTAATTGGCATCTTGTCTGAAGGCCGCCTCGGTGGCTGAACCAGTTTGCTTTCCAAAACCATTGGGGGTAAGTCTGGCAATTCATACTCGCTAGCCATATTTGATTAATACCTCCTTGGCTAAAATGCTTTATGATAATTCAAGTATATAGATGCGCGATAATTAAGTCAATAGAGTGCTATTTATTCTAGAATTATAAATTGCAATGACTATGCCAACAAGCTTCTTAGCCTTGATAACATAATGAAAAAACCTCTATACATACACAGCCTCTTTCGCTCTGGGAGTACCTTTATCTTCAAGAAATTAAGGACCCTTGGCTACTGGTGCTACTACGAGCCGTTCAATGAGCAACTGCTTGATGCAGCAAAGGTAACCAAAACTTATTTACCCAGCGACGTATACCAAAAGTTGAGACATCCAGAATTATCACGTCCATATTTTTGGGAGTACAAAGAACTCGCACATGATTTGCCAAAATACCTTACGAAAGAATTTTGCTACGACTTCTACTTCACTCAAGAAGAGACCGCAATAAAACTTCAATCCGACTACATTAACTGGCTTAAGGCATTCGCAAAATACACCCCAGTATTTTCCTTCTGTCGAACAGGTAGACGTCAGCAATGGATGTCTAGCAACTTCGAAGGACATCACATATTCTTATTGAGAGATCCCATAAGTCAATGGATGTCCTACAAAATAAACGACTATTTTAGGCTCACAAACTTATTAATTCTAAATGCCAAAGATAAGCCTGCAGTATTTATCTACCTTCAGGAAAACCTCGCAATACCCTCCTTCCACTGCTCTAGCATACATGAAGAATTTGACTATTTTCGTGCAGTTAACCTGTCCCAGGAACATGCATACATGATCTTTTTTGCTTTATGGTTAGACGCATATCTAAATGCTCTGCAAAGCTCATACATAGTTGATATGGATAGGCTAACTTGTGACAACACCTATCAAAGCTATGTGCAAAAAGACTTTGTAGCACTAGGAATAGGAGCTGTAGACTTAAGTGATGTAAATCTGCATAAAGCCTCCATTCTCAAAGATGAGCTTCAAACGTACCAGCAGATCGAAGCGCAGGTAGTTGAACTGTTCGAATGCCACGGCATCGATTGTAAAGAGATATACAGCAATTTTCCGCACAATGGTTTTAGTTTAGTAGACCACAGTCCGCTAAAGACTACAGTCCAAGATAATTTGCACGTTGATCTACAGCGTGCTCGGCTGCGCACACACGAACTTGAAGCAGAAAATGCAAACCTCTATGCACAAGTAGAAAAACTTAAATCCGAACTTTTAGAAAAGGAAAAAGCCATTGAACTTCTATATAGAGAAAACCAAGAGCTTATTTCTCAACCGGTAAGCGAAATAGTGGAGCAGCGCCTAAGGTCAAAATACTCCAAGCACGCCACATTTCTAATAATGTTGGCCAACGCTTGCATCAAAACAGCAAAAATAGCAATATCCATCTACGCCAAGGCTCGTCACATTTGAGGTAAATGCGATATCAGTCCGGCCAGATGATAGATGAAATTGCATCAAGTCGCATTATGTCTTCTTGCGAGCCCTTTACTATTATTTCACCACGCAGGTATTTCTGGACAGGGTTAAGATCGCCCCAAAACATATCACAAAATGTTTCAGAGTCGGTCTCGACTATAATATCTGCTATACCGTTATGACCTTGAGTTATGTCTGTAATCTCACCCTTATCAACTGTCATCGTGAAAATAATGCCATTATCAGAGCAGACGAAATGTAGGACTCTACTCCAGTCCCTCTGCATTCTTCGTAATCTCTGATTAGAATTACACCTTTGTTTGTAATCAGCCAACGCTTCTTCAAGCTCACTCCAGTCAGCCATATTGACCTATCGAAATTTGACCACTAGCAAAACTCTATACAAAAGACACCTAACCTTCTTTTCTAACAGGTCGCCTCCTTTCTTTCTGCTCGTACCTTGCCTGCTGACGTGCTTTTATTTTGGGTAACAGTAAAAGCACATATAAAGTAGAAAGGATCCCTAGGCCCAGCAGTAATGCAAGCGGAACAAAATCCGTTTTACCTTTAACAGAAGTAGCCGCAGCTAAAGCTAGAAATGCAAATATAACAACACCAAGCCATCCTAAGACTTTTGCGCCAATGAGCCTAAATGGCCTTTTTTGCTCAGGAAGTTTTTTACGCAACCTTACCACACATAGGCCAGCGACCGAATATATCATACCTTCAAGAGCAGCTCCCAAGGCAACAATTGTCTGCCAACTATTAGTTAGTACCACCAGTATGGCTATAATAAATGAGGCTGTAGCAAGCCCTATGACCGGCACATACGGCACCGCTCTTGTATTCAGGCGAGAAAACATTCTCGGAAGGTTTCCCTCTCTTGCAGCAGCGTACATGAATCTAGATGCGGTTATAAACCCACCATTAAATGTGTTAATGGCAGTAACAGCTGTCACAACCACCATAAGCACCAAACCTACATATCCAGCTATATTCGCACCCAAGTAAAGCTGAGGTATAGCCGAATAAAGCTGAGCCTTATTAAGATAAAGAGGCATATCAATGGCAATAAGAGAACATGTGGCAAATAAAGCCAAGATTGCCAAGAACATACCCTTGGGAATTAAGCCTATATCCAAAACCTCCTCAGCGCTGGCCGTAACCCATTCAAACGCAGCATACAAAAACACCCCATATGCAACAGCCTGGACAAAATCAAAGGGGCTCTTGTGGGCAAGTGGGGCTATAAGGTTTGGTAGATTTACACCATGGTGTGCAAGCCCATATGCTGTAATAGCAACGGTAGCTGCAAGCACTGAATATGTTGCTATATCTTGTACACCGCCAGCCAAGCGAAGACCGAATAAATTGCTCAAGACTGTTCCAAGCAAGATAGCAAAAATTATGACCCCAACTGCCCACCCAGATTGTCCGAGCAAGTAGCCAATCGCGCTACCCACAATCACAGCATCAGCTGCAATAACAAGAACTATAGTGGTCATATAGGTGAATGTGATCGACAATGCAGCTCTATCGTCCATAGCTTTGGACATATAAAGCCTTATTGCAGCGGCAGTTGGATACATACCGTTTAGTTCACCATAAAAGCCCCACACTAATACTGCCAACAAGCCTGCAACAGCAATAGCAATCCATCCAGTGCTTCCTGCTACATAAATAACAAGTCCTGCAACGGCAAGATATTCAATTGCTGCAAATGCGAGCCCAGCTGATGTACTAGTAACTGTACGAAGGCCCATTACTCGCCTTAAGCTCTTGGCCATGGCTATAATACCTTTCCTAAGAACTTCCTACACGCGGCAAATGCTTCCTATCTACTGTCTCTTGTCTGTTAACTTGGTCCATTGCTCTCTCAAATGCGTTTAGTACCTCACTTACTTCATTGGCCTGAATGATAAGGGGTGGCATTATTCGCATAACCGAAGGTTGATTCGCTGAATATATTGCAATTACCCCATTATTAGCCAAGGCAAGGCTCATCCGCGGACCAAGACTTGGATCTGAATATTCGAGTCCTATCATAAGGCCAAGACGCCTTACATCAATTAATAGATCAGGATACATTTGTTTTAAACGTAAAAAACCTTCTTCAAACTGTTTTCCCATGGATTCTGCATGGGAAGGAAGATTATTCTTTTGAATATAATCAATTGCGGCGAGTGCAACCCTACACCCAATGTCTGCCCCACCAAAAGTGCTTAAGTGAATAAAAGGGTTCATATAAATGAAGTCTTGTAATTCCTTTCGATAAACAGTAGCACTAATTGGATAAAGTCCTCCTCCAAGAGACTTGGCTACGGTCATTATATCTGGAACAACATGCCAATGCTCGCATGCAAACATCCTGCCAGTACGTCCCATGCCAGTTTGGATTTCGTCTATTATTAGTAAGACTTGGGTTTTATCGCAGAGTCTTCTAATACCTTCCAGATACCCCGGAGGCGCCACATGAACGCCTCCTTCACCCTGTACTACTTCTACGATCACAGCAGCAGTATTCTCATCTATCTCTTTTTCCAAACTTTCCAAATCTCCATAGGGCACTTTCTTAAACCCAGGCATAAGAGGTTCAAAGGGGGTGCGGTACACATCTCTACCGATGGCGCTGAGCGCAAATCCAGTATGACCATGATAAGAACTTTCCATAGATATTATGCCTTGCTTCAATGTGAATCCACGGGCAAGCTTTATGGCGAAGTCAACGGCTTCACCGCCACCAGTTCCAAACATTACGCACGACAGATCTCCTGGAGCTATCTCCGCAAGCTTATTTGCAAGTTCAGCCTCGGCAGATGAGAATAAAGTGAAGTTGCCTATATCAATCTTCTCGTTTTCTACCGCTTCTACTAACGCAGCTATGATTTGCGGATTACGGTGTCCAATATTAAATGTCCCAGCCCCGCAAAAACAGTCAATGTAGCGTTTACCGTCTTTGTCGTATACAAATATACCTTCTCGCTCAGACTCTACAATATCAAGCCCCGCGTAGCGCAAGACCCGGACTTTACTCGGGTTTATGTGATCAGCATAGATAGACAAGATTTCGTTTTTATCCATTTCTAATCCCAAAATTCTTGATGGGTTACACCTATTCTTATTAGTGCTTGCGTTGCATGTATTAGAGTATCAAGTCGCCGTCTCGCTGCGTCTTTATCTCTTTCAACCACATACTGAAGAATTAGCCCATCGAGACCAGCTATGATAAAGTCAGCTAGTTCTTCTGGTTGTATTGCTGGCATACAAACAGTTTCTTTATATAAGCCTCTTAGCAGCCTTGCAGCCAAGGTCTTGTAGTCTTGATAAAGCTGCTTTGCAAGCCACGACGAATTTGCGTTCCGAAGCGAATACACAGTTAATTCATACTGAACAACTTGCAGCTCTGGGGCAGTCTCAACAAATTCCCAGAAAGCTTCAATACCTTCAGCCAAGGCAGATTCAAGCCCCTTTTCGCCAGGTATAACATCTTTTATAAGTTTCGACGTTTGTTGAATTAATTGCTTCAAGATCGCTACAAGTAGTTTTTCCTTTCCTCCAAAATAATAATGCAAAGTAGCAATGTTTACATTTGCTTCCTTAGCAATTGCCCTTGTAGTGGCACGACTTAAACCATCGCGAGCCAAAACCCTAATGGCAGCCGCCAGGATTTGCTCTTTTTTGCTACTTTCGTCAGATTTAGACTGCATTACTTTTATACTAACCAAACATATTTTTTTAGTCAACAGAACTATAAGCTAATTTACGCCTTTCTGTTTACTGTAGACTGAATTCTTTGCCACGTTCATGTGTCAAACACTAGATGCATGAAGAACAGCAGTTAGTGTGGCGACAACGTTAGTCTAATAAGCGTCTAATGATTATAGGTGGGTCAACAAAGGCACTTTTTGCCAAAAACAGATTTAATCATGTTGCAACTAAATCCACTTGAGATAACGTTGGAATTACTACCTATTCTTTATTGATCGAAGTTGCCAAGCTTATCCACAAAGAGAATTGAGAGAGCTTACGGCTTGCATCACAAGGTCCTATAAGCGGTTTGCCAAAAATACTCAACGCTGATCAAAGAATAGCTAGAAAATCGCAGCTGCAAAATTCATCATGTTAAGATTCTATCTATTGCAATAACCCTAGCAACACATGAGAGTCCACTGATATGTGACGGAAGACAATAAGCTCAAAAAGCCTCTAGAAGCCCTTATAGGGGGTAGATCGAGCCGTGGCATCAAAAAAAAACAATAACACTGTATTATAGATACTCAAGCCAGAATATAAATTAAATTTCAGTAATCGACACTTAGAACCTAACCTTACTATTTACAAACCACGCATAGCTTGTTTTGCAGCAACTACCTGTTCGGTATTAGTTTTTGCACCTTGTTTTTAAGTACGCCGAGTCCGCTTATCTCGATTATTATTTCATCATCTTGACGCAATGTAAACCCATTTTCAGGTACAATGCCAGTGCCAGTGAGAAGCCAAACTCCCTTCGGAAATTCATAGTGGCGAAACAGAAACTCTGCAAGCTCATCTATACTTCTTTTCATTTCTGAAAGGTTAGCATTGCCATCAAACACTGTATCGCCGTTTCTCAAAATAACCATCCGAATGCTGCATTTCTTGATGTCACCAATCGACCAAGCTGGTATCAATGCTGGCCCAATTGCACAACTCTTGTCATAAATCTTTGCTTGAGGCAGATATAAAGGATTTTCAGCCTCTATACTCCTTGAGGACATATCATTGCCGCAGCTATAGCCAACAACTTGCCCTTGGGAATTAAACAAAACAGCCAATTCAGGCTCAGGTACGTCCCAGCTAGAGTCAGACCGTATACCAACATAACTATCTGGCCCAACTATGCCTCCTGGCCTAGCCTTAAAAAATAACTCGGGCCTGTAAGCATCGTAAACAAGATCATATACATCTGGCGTCCGTGATTCTTCTTCTCTGGCAACTTTGCTTCTCTTATATGTAACACCAGCTGCCCAAACTTCCTGACCTTGAGAAGGTGCCAAAACAAGAGCATCATCAAGTTCTGGCAAGGTCTGAACAATGCTAGCCTCAACAACCTCTCTAATTCTTGGCACCGGTAAAACTATGAGGTCATCTAATCGAACGCCGATATCATAGATCTTATTCGCATCTGTTACCGTACATAAAAGATTACGATTATTAACCTGCAAATAAACAAAAAATGGTCTACGTATACTCTGTGAAAGTAGTTCCTTTAACCGCATCTCAATCTATTCTCTACTCCCACAATATGCTACCTTTTTAGAAGATTTTGGTGCAAGAAACTGTTTAATTCAGATTTGTGCGGATAGGCTTCGAAATCACCAAGTTCAGTAACAGAGAGAGCACCGACCAGATTGCCAATTTCAAGAGCATGCCTTAGCTCAAGCTCCCACAAGATTCCTGCAATAAATCCAGCTGCAAAACCATCGCCAGCACCAACAGGGTCAACAACAGTATCTACCTTAATCCCTGAAACAGACTCTAACATCGACCTGTAGTTATAGGCAGATGCGCCTTTAGCCCCTTTTTTCATAATCACAATAGCCTCTGGTTTTAGCTTAGCTGTCCTATACAACTTACACGGATCTTCAAGGCCGTACAAAATACGCAGTTCATCTTCGGTAAGCAAAATATAGTCAGCAAATTGTAACGCATAAGATACTTCATTTGTCCAAACGTCGGGCGACGCCAGCTTCAGCCGTATGTTTACATCAAATGATATTTTTACCCCGCTTTCTGATGCGCCTAGTATAAGCTGCCTTGCTGAAGAACGAATAGTATCGCCCAGCACTAGATTAATTCCTGTTGTGTGAAAAATACTAACCTGCTTTAGAAGTTCAAAGTCTAAATTGTCGGGGGTAAAGTTGCTGCCTGCGGATCCTTTACGGTAATACCAAACAGCTGGATCATCACCAAACCCGTACCATTCTTTAATAAACACACCTGTTGGAAGGTCTAAATGCTTAATATGACTTACATCTACACCTTCAGCGTTTAGCCGTTTTTGAACGATATTGCCAAACGTATCTTTACCAACAGCCCCAATGTAGCTAACTCTAAAGCCAAGTCGAGAAAGGCCTATTGCAACGTTGCACTCGGCACCAGCAACTCTTATTTCAAGTGACGAGTATTCTTTAAGCCTGCCCCTGCGCACTGGACACAGGTTCACAAGCGCTTCACCGAATGTGGCTACCTTTTTTTCGCAAACTTCAGGTATGCGTATATCCATGAAAAAGTATTTGCTCTCTTCCTAACTTTATTTCTTGTTCACTGTAGCTAAGAAGATGTTTCCCAAGCCCTACAGCAACAGCACCTGCTTCAAGCCACTGTCCTGCTGTGTCAAAACCTATACCCCCTGTCGGGATAAATTTCACATCGGGAAACACATCCATAAGAGCCTTAAGATGGCCGATCCCAACTGTACTGGCAGGAAAAAGCTTTATGTACCTTATTCCAAGGTCCCTTAAGTTATACACTTCAGTTGGCGTCATCGCCGCAGGAATATATGGGATTCCATATTTTTGGCTTGTCTCAAAGACCTTCTTTGAAAAACATGGGCTTACCAAAAACCTAGCGCCCATTTCTATTACTTTGATGCAGTCTTCAGCACTAACAACGGTACCGACACCAACATTTGGAATTCTATCTAGTATATTTTGCAGAACAAAATAGGCATCTTTAGATGTTAACGATATCTCGATTAATTTCAAGCCAGCTCTACTGGAACGCTCTGCTACTTCAATTGCTTCATAAGGGTCTTTTGTCCTTATTACTGCTATTAGGCGCTCTCCTTCAAGAAGATCCCAGAATTTTTCTGCCATGCCATTATCTCCCAATACGCCAGAAAAGCACTCAATTCAAATCTTAAACCTAGGGTTTATAACAATGCGTATATTAGGTCGGAATGGCACTTGTCTCAAGCTTACTTCTTTTTATTAAAACATCAGGCCTTTCAAACACTTCCGGTAGCAACTCAGTGCCAACACCTGGACCCTCAAGTGGGTAAACGTACCCTTCTTTGACTGTAGGAATATTGGTGACAAGCTCTTTGTACCATCCCGTATAGTACGCTCGGACAACTTCTTGTATCAGAGTATTAGTTGCATTTGTGGAAATATGCACAGCTACAGAAAATTCAACCGGCCCCATGCAGTCATGCGGCGCAATGGGTAACTGATACGCCTCTGCCATAGATACTATCTTTTTACTTTCCGATACGCCTCCGACCCATGTTGGGTCAAACATAACTATGCCAACATGCCCCCGCTCAAGCAGCTCACGAAATGACCACCTTGTTCCGAGTGTCTCGCTAGCGGTAACGGGAATATTTGTACTATCGGCAAAACGTGCAAGACTGTCGACGTTGTCCATCTTTATGGGATCCTCAAACCAAGATGGTCTGTATTCTTCAAGTGCCTTAGCTATCTTGATAGCATTGGGAAGATCCCACATGCTATGCATCTCTACCATGATTTCTATCTTGTCCCCAACAGCTTCTCTTACTTTTCTAAATGGTTCACAACCCTTTTTGAGGTCATCTCTAGATATGTAGTGGCCACCACTTTGCTCCGCATATATATCAAAAGGCCATATCTTCATACCTTTGATTCCCATGGAAAGAAGGCTTTGCGCAAGTTCGCCTGCGTCTCGCAAAAACCATTCAAGATCCTCATATTGACTGCTCTCGTCATTATTCCTACTAATTCCCCAGTTGCTTGTTGGAAGCCCCGCTGTTGTAGGCTTGCCTCTTACATAATTAGGTCCTGCACAAGTGTTGTAAACCTTAATCCTTTCATGTGTCTTGCCACCTAGCAGCTGATAAAGCGGCTGGTTACAAATCTTGCCCAAAATATCCCACAGTGCTATATCTATCGCAGAGCGGGCTCTGTTTTCGATTCCAGTCGAGTTAAAACCAACAAATGGATTCAGAGCCATCCAATGTTTATCTATCTGCAGAGGATCTTTGCCCAGCAAATAGGCAGCACCAGTATCGTGGATCCATGCAGCTACAGAATTTGCACCAAAAAATGTTTCACCAAGGCCAACTATCCCCTCATTAGTATGAATACGTACATACACAATGTTGGGAAACTCCTCAATCTGAATTGTCTCTATTTCTGTTATCTTCATATCAGTCCCTCCCGTCTAGCACGTACGCATGTTCCACGAAATCAATCCAACGTGAACACCGTCACCGGCGCTCCATCCAAATTTTCTAGAAGCAAAGGCGCCATGATAACCTTCTTAAGTTCGCTTTGGTCAAGGTCCGGATCAAGTCGCATATCCTCTATAATTAAGAAAAACCCACTGCCTTCTTTGGCACCAAGTGCGATGCGATGAAATTCTGCAGCTTCCTCAGGAAAATTAGGAGCACCAGCTGAAGGAAGGTCCATACCTACCGCTCGTAGCTGAGTAAACTGCTTTAAATAACGCGCAGCCGACGGATGAAAGCCTGGAGCTTTTCTACCGTACCTTTCAGGGTCACTATCTCGCACACGTGCTCCATAACCAGTACGCACCAAGAGCAAGTCAGCATGCCGAATTACATTCTCATGCACTATAAGATCCTTATCATAAATCAGCTCATCATCGTCTTTTGGTACGTCAACTAGAACTGGTGAACTATAGACAAACCATTCCGGGCCAAGATCAGTTACCTTGGCACCCTCAGGATTAAAATGCCATGGAGCATCAAGGTGAGTACCATTGTGATTAATAGTACTAACCAAAAACCAATTTGCAACTCCCCCCTCCTCAATAAGTGACATGGGCTTTATTTGAACCTTTGGATTATCCGCATAAGTTGGAGTACTTTCGCTTAGCGTATATGATAATAGACGCATACTACCCTCACCTCATTCCAAACTTCCAAATCATTTCAGGTCTCCTTTTGAAGTACTGACCTTACAATGTTTCCACGCGATAAGGCTTTGAGCCATGGAGGCAACTGCCTTTCACGCAATGAATAGAACGCAACAGCAAGAACTATCAAAAGTCCTGTCCATATAGGCTGCCAATACTGCGAGACACCCAGTAGCCCAAGGAAATTATTAAGTGCAGTGATAAGAATTGCACCAATAAACGCACCTGCTAGATTGCCCTTGCCTCCAAATAGGCTTATGCCACCTACAACTGCAGCTGATATAGATTCAAGCGTATATGGGCCCCCGGATGTGGGATCCCCTGAGCCTATCAGACCCGCAAGCAATAGACCTGCCATGGAACCTAAAAGTCCGGATATTACGTAAGAAAGAATACGAATCAAATTAATGTTAATACCACTTGCAACAGCACCTTTGGGGCTAGATCCAGTTGCCTTGTGTATAATTCCTATACGGGTTCTGAGCTGAACGAATACCATAATTGCCCCGATTATAAGCGCAAATATAAAACCGTAAGGAATAGATCCAGTTCCACCAAGATAGTCCATATAACTGCTGGCAAGAACTCCGCCTGGCGCGCTTCGTATAATAAGTGCAACACCGGTAAAAACCGAATACGAACCAAGAGTCACTATCAGATCGGATATTCCGAGGTACTGAATTATTAGACCATTGATTAAGCCCGCTACCATCCCAAGCCCTAATATTGCGGGTATCCCAGCTATGTAGTCTGGACTATGTGAGGCAAAAAGATAAGAGGCAGCAACTGTCACTGTACTCATTAATGGACCAACACTTAAATCAATTCCTCCTACAAGCAGTACTACACTCTGTCCTAAAGTAACAAAAATTAATGGAGCACATGCTGCTGCAAGGGTTACAAGATTGTACTGCGACAAAAAGGCTGAATTAAAAGCTTGCGTAACCCCACCTAAGACAAGGTTGAGTAAAAACACTCCAATGGTACTGGCCCAGGTATCCCAAAACTTGGAAAATCGCATCGAGCCATTTCCTTTGATGACTACCTCTCTATGGTTTGTTGTACCTGTCTTCTTAGTTATATCGGATGCAACCGCGGCAGATACAATAGAGGCTTCGTTAATCTGATCACCTTGAAGCTCAGTTACAACGCTTCCGCGGGACAATACAAGCGCTCGATCACTTAGTAGCTCAGCCTCTACCGCGTCTGAAGTGAGCAGAGCAACTGCAACTCCGTTTTTAGCCAAGGACCTCACATATCTATAAATTTCGGCCTTGGTAGCCACGTCAATTCCTTGCGTTGGTTCGTCCAATAACAGCACCTTGGGCTGACGTTCAAGCCACCTAGCAAGAATAACCTTTTGCTGGGTACCTCCGCTCAGGGATTCAATGGGCTGCTCGATTGACCTCAATCTTACAGCAAACTCAGCAACCAGCCTATGAGCTACTATAGCCTCCTTTATTTGCCGCATTACACCAAGTAGTGAAAATTTTGACAAGTTACCTATTGTTATGTTCTCGCGCACAGGTCTACCTTTAAAAATTCCCTCGGTTGCTTTATCACTTGAGATATATATAATGCCCTTAGCTAGAGCTTTGCCAGGTGATATGGAGCCAAGGTTTGAGCTACCTAGCTTAATTTTTCCGTGTCTTAGCGGCAGAAGACCGAAAAGCGATCGTAGTAGTTCACGCTGACCGTTACCTTGAACTCCTAATATTCCAAGAACTTCTCCGGCATGCAGCTTAACAGATACTCCATTTACAGCCCCATCGGCAGTTGCTATATTCTCCGCTTCTAGCACAACATGCTGATCTTTACCAGTATCGCCATCAGTTCGTCCCTTAGCAGTAAGTACCTCGATTTCTCGACCGACCATCATTGCTACAACCGCATCAACGCTTGTTGATGCTGCATCAACTGTGTCAATCAGTCTTCCATCACGTAACACCGAAATCGTGCGAGCTAACTCAAATACTTCGTTCATTCGATGCGATATGAGAACTACAGTCAGCCCATTTTCATTTCTTGCTTTAAGTACGGTAAAAAGGCGGTTTACCTCATCAACGCCCAAGCGGCTTGTTGGTTCATCAAGAAGTAAAACTTTAGGATTTAACGCAAGAGCTCTTGCAATGCCGATCAGCTGTTTTGTTGATTCACTAAGCTTAAATACAGGGGCAGTCGGCGATATATCTATACCAAGTTCCTCAAGCAGATTTGAGGCACTCTTATAAATTGACTGATGATCAAGGTTCACACTTTGAGAATAAAGCTGAGGCAAATATATATTCTGAGCAATATCCAAGTCAGGACAGAGCCTATCATCCTGGTAAGCAGTTGCAATACCCAATGCTAGAGCTAACCGCGGATTGCCCGCGGGTAGCTCTTTGCCCTCAAGGAATACCTTTCCTCTATCTGGATGCAACTGCCCGGATATTACACCTATCAGAGTTGATTTGCCAGCACCATTTTCACCAACTATTGCATGGATTGTACCTTTATCTATCTCCAGAGATACATCGTTAAGTGCAGTTACAGCACCAAACCGTTTTGTAAGGTTTTGTATCACAAGGTACCCCATGGGTCTTGATTAGCTGCCGCCAAACAACTTCTCTAGGTCAGCCTTGGTAAGCGGATATGCATAGTCGAACACAGCATCAGGCAGGTTCGGCTCCGCTATTGACTCAAGCTGATTGCCAGTAACAAGTGGAGGCTTGATTATGTTCATCTTTGGAACGTGCTTACCTTCAAGGATATTTATTGCAACGTTGAGTGCATCAACACTTTCTTCGGCTGGTGGCTCCGCTATAACAGCAAGTTGCATATCTGGGTACTTGTTATGGTACTGAAGCCATAGCTTAATCGATCCATTGTAGTCATCAGCTGTGCAAGGAATCAAAGGCTTTCCAGCTGCCAAAAGTGCTTCCCATGCGCCATAGCAGCCAAACCCACTATCAGACCATATTGCTGCAATATTCGGATAAGCAGTAATCAAGCTTGCCATAACGGCCTTTGCCGTATCGGGTTGCCAGTTATCCCACCTAAATGCTGCAACCTTAAGACCTGCAGCATCCAAAACTGGCTTTGCACATCCATAAGCAGCTGCAGTGAATGAATTACCAGGAATTCCGCCTAATCCAATTATTGGTGCGGATAGGTGTAAGCTCTGATACTCTTTCACAAGCCACTCAGCCCAAGTTTTACCTTTATAACAGGCGTCTGTACCAACATAAGCATCCCACTTGCCACCATTTAATGGCAGGTTAAACGGTACGGTGACAATATGTTCTTCTGTGGCCTTGGTAACAACCGGCACAAGGGCGCTGCCTGACTGCGGTATTAGCAAAAGTGCATTCACATGGTCAGCAATGAGTGTATTGATATCTTCAATTTGAGTTGAAATACTACCGTTCGCACAGAGTATAATGAGCTTTGAAATTACCCCCTCTTTTTCATATTTGGCAGCGGCCATCTTAAGGCCCGCTGTCATTTCTGTTCGCCATGTGTTTGCACAAAACCCATCACTAAAACCTATTACGTATCCTTTATGTGCCGTAGGTGCAGTACTGCCACAAGAGCCAAGCAGTAGTGCTACACCCGCGCTAAGCACAATCATCAACCTCTTTAACATCTCTTTTGCACACCTCCCATGCAAGTAAGCAAAAGCTGTAAAACCTTCATTCCTTAATCCGATTTCTCTACATACCGTCCACCTCCTCTTACCTTCTGAAAAGCGAGTAAAATGCCATAGCTCCGACAATCACAGCACCTTGAATTGCAAACTCGACACCACTTGAGATCTTTAAGACTGTCGTAAGACTGGTAAGCACCGTAAGAAATATCGCACCGCCTGCGGTCCCAATAACGCTTCCAATACCGCCGGTTAGTGCTACACCCCCCAAAGCTGCTGCTGCTATCGGACTTAGTAAGTAGTTATCTCCAATACCAAGGCTGGTAGATCCAATGTAAGCAGCTATCATCAAGCCAGTCAAACCTGCGAAAAATGCGCTTATTGCATAACCGAGCAGATTTATGCGAAGATACGATAAACCTGCAACTCTCGCAGCACTTGGGCTAGACCCATATGCAAAGATTCTTCTACCCCACGTTGTTGAATTCAAAAACCACGTCATTACAACTACAGCAACAAACCAAATAATGGTCACATAATTAATTCCGCCAATACGACTTGTGCCAAAATTTGAAAATGCAGCTGGTATCGTTCCGCTTGGCGCACCGTGTGTATACAAAAGTGCAGCCCCTCCGAGAGCTGTGCCTGTAGCAAAAGTAGCTATAAGTGGCGGTACTCTGAAAACAACAATTATCAATCCATTTATTAAGCCGATGACTATACTCAGTAGAAGAATTATTATAATCGCTTGCGGTATATTAGATGCTTGTCCTTGCATTATAATCGCCGCAAGAATATTACTCAGCGTGATGACACCGGCAACTGAAAGATCAATTCCACCAAGTATCATTACCACCGTTTGTCCGGTACCAGCTAGGCCAGTAAGCGAAGCGACTTGTAGAATAGACGATATTTCGGTACCTGAGGCAAGACCTCTATTTAAGAGGATGGCAAGGCCATATAGTAATATGGAAGCGATCCAAATGTAGCCAAACCGAGCCCGCTCCTTTGCTCTATCTATTAATAAGGCACCAAGACTAAGGTTTTGGACCTCAGCTACTTTTGAACTTCCGGATCCTTGGATGCCTGATGCATTAACTGCCCCCATAAATACCTCTCCCTGTGTACTAAAAGAAGACTAGCCCTGGTCTCCGTTTTGTCTCTCTTTCGAGGTCAAGGTAAGCACTTTTCTGAAATTAGACTCAAATTCCTTCAAGTGCTCTTCCATTGCCTTCACAGCCGCATCTGGGTCACTTAGCTTTATCGCCTCAAATATGGCCAGATGACCATTAAAAGATCTCTCAATAGTATCAAGGCTGTAAGCACTCATGATTTTCGCTTTATCTATTACTTGATGCATTGATTTTGCGATGTGCACAATGAAAACATTGTGCGTTGCATCCGCAAGGCCTTGATGGAAGTCTTTGTCAGCATCGTTGTACTCCGGTATAGAACCTTGTTGCAGAGCTAGACGCATCCTTTCAAGGGTAGTAGACAGTTTCTCAATATCTTCTTCCATCCTTTGCATACTCGCAATCCTTACAATACCCTCTTCAATAACCTGTCTTAGCTCAACAAGATCCCTTATAAGAGCATCTCTTTTGCCAAACTTTACCGCAACTACCCATAAATCAGGGTCAAAAATATCAATGTTCTCGAACGGTTGCACAATAGTGCCTTTCCCCCACTCAATTTTCACAAGGCCCTTTCCTTGAAGATATTTAATTGCTTCTCTTACCCGCGACCTACTCGCACCAAGCCTCTCACAAAGCTCGGCTTCAGATGGCAATGCTTGCCCTGGCCCAACTTCACCACTCAAAAGTAGCTTGATAATTCCCTGTCGCGTGTTATCCGTCAGCATACTACCCCCTGTCTGACGTATGACGTCATATCTCTATTTTTCTGTACGCGGGCTGTTTTGTCAAGGGTACAAATTGATGTCTTATGAATTTCTTAATATATGGAAATAAATATCCGCTTACACCGATGCCGTATTAATTTCTGCGCCATACCAAATGATTGCTGACTAATACTTACCTACTACCCTGTTGTTTACTTGTCGATCGGACTTTTGGTATTAGGTTCTTTGATGCTTTTGTCGACTGTGGTGTTATTCATCGAATTATCTCATTCAACAGCTGTCTACCACCGGTACAATTGGCATAAGATAGGAATTCAGTCTTTGTTTCTCTAATAGCTTCACAGGGCAGAGAAAACTTTAAACAGCCACTAGAAACTCCGTAGCCAAACCTGCCAACACGAACTTGAAGGCCTCTCTAGATGCGGTTTACACAAAGTTAAGAGGAAGAAGTGGTCTAGGTTACCTAAACATATATCTTCGTCTAAACACCCAAGCAAGCCCACCAGCTAAAGCCAATATTGCGGCAATTATAACTATCATCAGTTGCCAGTTGAACATGCTGTAGACTTTTGGCCTATGTATGACAAGCGGCGGCTTTTTAGCAGTAGGTGGAGTTGGACCTACTGGCTTTGGTGCAGACGGGATATATATCGAAGGCGGTGGTGTAACTACTGGCACCGGTGGCTTTGAGACCGCTATAGGAGAAGGAACAGGAAGGCTACTTGTTGTAGGCGTGGGTGCACTAACGTGAATGGGTGAAGGACTTGTCCCTGAAATCGTAACACCACTGTTCATACCTATTATTACACCTAAAGTGTAAGTACCTGACTTAGTATAAGTGTGAGAACCATATACTTTGTAGGGTTCTGGAGGATCTGTTATAACACCTGCACTAGTAGTGCCATCGCCCCAGTTTATTTCTGCGTGATAGAACGACACAGGCTTTTTACCGCCATAGTCTATAAATGTAGCAACAAGAACATTATTCAAAGGAACTCCAGCAACAGCTTGAATGGTCATTACGGTCACAACAATTGGCGCAACACTTACACTGATTGGCTCTGTGACCTCTCCGGTGCTTCCATCAGAATCACTTATTTGCACCTGTATGCCATATGTGCCGTTTTTTGCATATACGTGAGAACCAGAGACCACAAAGACCCCGTTTGAGCTGAGCGAAATGCTGCCAGATGACATTGTACCATCTCCCCAATTTACCGTGGCACTATAATCAGATGATGTGTCAGGACCAGTTGGGTCTTGGAATGGAGCAATAATACCACTAAAAGTATTTCCTTCTTCAGCTGTAAGGTTCTGTACCCCATTCACAATAAGCGGTGGCCCTATATCTGCGCTTACGTAAGATCCAGTCTGTGACTCTATGCCATCGGAAGTAACCGAAGTTATCTCCCAAGTGTAGCTCCCAGGAGCTAGATTTGCATCTACATAACTTGTCGTGCCTGCATTAACTGTAGCAATGTTCACAAAGCTGTTAGATCCTAGTGTAGCTCTGTAAATCTTGTAGCTCACTATAGAAAGATCTTGAGACTCCTGCCATGTTAATGTAGCGTTATTTGAGCTTGCTTGAACACCAAAACCTTGCGGAGCAAGCGGATATGCAATCCCATAATTTGTGTTCCAATACTCTGTCCATTTAGCTGGGCTTCAATAAGGTGCGTTCCCGGCGTCAGTATACCAAGGTCATAAGGTACCGTGAAAAATCCTGAGCCACTTACACTCTGGGTGGAAAATGTATTCCCATCGACCAAAACCGTTAGAGTCCCATTACCTGTACCGCTTACGTCAACATCTATGTTTACATCTTGAGAGCTAGAGAACGACGACAAAAGTGGAGTTATTCCGGACAAGAACAACCCCGGCACATCAAACGCCTCAACTCCACCAGTGAGCAGCTGCAACTGGGGATCTCCACCTGTATTCGGTATCGGCGGGTCTACATACATAACCTTGTACGCAATATAGTCTGTACCAGGCACATATGCAGGTAGCCCTAACGTGAACGAAAGTTTGTTGGTACCCTGAGAAAGTGACACGTTTTGTGTTTGAAGTAGCCTTTCTGTGCCATTAGAGTTGACAAGGTAAATCTCAACTACGGCATTAAGATTCTTGTTTACCGACAAAGTTAAGTTCAGCACTGGTGACTGTCCCGGCGAATAAGTTGACCTATCAAGGGATCGGGCTTGAACCATGCCTTGTGCACCTGATACATCAAAAAGCACCTGCCCCGAAACTGCAGCACCCTGCGAAGATGCTGACGGCATAAATTGATATCCTACGTCATACGTGCCCGCTACAAGATCTGGTACCGCAAAACTTTCAGTAACATTTGAGTTTGCCGTCAAAGTTAGCGTAAGAGTATCAGACGTAGTGTTTGTCCAAGGACCAGGTGCACTAAGCGTAAGCGTACCATCAACATTTGAAGTTATAGTAACCGAAGCCACATCTCCAGGCACATACACCTGTTGCGATAGGCTTAACTGGACTCCTGCTGTCGCAGGGTAAATGTATTCAGCATTGTAGTATAGCGCCCTACCAGTTGCTTCATATATGCCGATACGTAGCTTTTGGTCAAAAGCGACTGGTACTTTAAATATAAGCGTTACAGTGTTACCGTTTGTTAACTCAAAAGGTTGACTATCAACAAAATTATCCAGCTGAACAATTGCATTATAACTGCCAGGCGTTCCACTTAAATTAACTATCAATATTGCTGTGTCGCCTACGTTATAAAACGCCTTATCTAGGCTGAATGTAACTGAAATATGTGCGCCTTGAATATCGAAAATTAAGAGGATATTTGATGGAGTTTATCTCAACATAAACAGGTTGCGCGAGGCGGCTTGCTGCACCTGATATATCCCCCGGAATAATCTGTTGAGAGAACCCAAGTGTGTCAGCAGGAATTCCAAATGTGAAGCTGAAAGCAGTTGTGCTGTTAGGCGCAATTTCCTGGGTTTGCGTTTGATCAAATATAGATGGCACCACGAGCTCTACAGTTGCCGGAGCCTCCACACCACTTAAGTTTGAAACTGGAATCGAAACTGTAACCGTTTGCCCAGCTACCGCACTCACATCCGGTAGACTCTGAGGCTGAATGTTGGCAACCTCACTAAACTGTTGCGCGGTAGAAGCTATAGTCTGTCCTCCTATCTCAAAGCTGATTGTAGCCGTTTAAATTCCAGCTTGAATATTCGCTCCCCTTGGAGGAGCTACTGTCACACCGACAGTTTGAGTCTGCCCACTAGGTAGTGTCACGCTAACACTCTGTTGCCCAAATCCCGCATCTACTAAAACATTCCAATCAACTTCATTAAATCCTTGATTATCCAGGGTAACGCTAACGGTAAGAGGACCTGAAACTGTCGAAGGCAAATTGAGCGCTTTGATCACTACATCATTCAAGCTAAGGACATTGATTGTCATACTTCCACTGCCAAGTGCACTTTGCCAAGAAAGTGTGTACGATCCACTTTGCACATCTAAACCCGGAGCAAATGTAATTTGATCATTAAGACTATTTCCAGGTCCAACTGGGTATGTTCTTGTAACTGTTAACGTCTGTGCAATAGGCTTCCCATTAGAAATTACGGTCAATGGCAACGTAAATGTAACTGGTACATTGCTGAAAAGTGCTACTCCTGTATTGGTTACATTCAAATTAATAGAAATTGGGGCGTTATCCGCATAACTTGGTGCTGTTGTTACGTTGATACTCCCTAGCACAGAAAGATATATAGTTTTGACAATTGTTGTGTTTAGATCACCACTTATCGATACACTAACAACAGTTGTACTTTTTACATCGAACACTTTCGGTATATCAACAACTTGGCCAGGGAGCAGGGTGTACTGATTTGCTGACCGCCCGTTCCAGCTGACCGATACAGTTCCAGGTAAAAGCCCATTGTTGCTCAAAAGCAAATCAACCTGAGTCTGCCCTTGCGAGCTAAGTGGTGCTTCAAGTCTTGCAGATATAGATGGCGCCACAATTGGCACAAACTCTGTTGCTGTCAGATCAGATGCTGTGACTGTTGCCGTGACAGGACTTGATGTATTGAAGCTAGCATCTACACTAACTGGAGTTGTAAATGTATTTGTTGGTACCGTAACAGTTTGATTAACTAACTGCATATTGCCCGCACTTATACTAACTGTAACCACTTTTGCACTGCTTGATAGATTGTAAAGATCTGCTGTAAGAGTTACTGTGTCACCAGCATGGTATGATGCTTTATCAGACGAAAAGTCAAGCGCAAGACCCTGAGAGTCAGCTATAAGAAGCGGAAGTGTTTGGCTGTAGGCTACCTGTCCTGTATTTGTTACAAGATCTATTACAGCTTCATACTTTCCTACAGTACCTAAAGGCAGTAATGAAATAGGCTCAAATGAGTATGAGTTGCCAGTGCCTATTGTTGGCAAGGTTATAGCTTTTGTTACTAAGCTGGTGGACCCTTGAACAAATGAGGAGCTAATGGTAACGGCAATTGGTTGGGTATTCGTACTGATTTGCCATGCCGAAGATATTGTCAAAACATATTGGCCAGGTTTAAGAATAAGTGCTTGCGATATGCTTCCGTTAGAGCTAGTAATCGGTTGCAACACTTTAGCCCCTTTCAGAGATGCAGCCGAAACTGTTATAGATGCTCCCGTAGGTGCAGTTACGTTGAAGCTAATCGTACCAACGTCACTTAAACTGAATACAAGACTATGCGTGTCACCTGATATAAAGTAGTCGTACACAGTGCTCCCAACAAGATTAGCGCCTGTACAGTTGGGTTTGTAGCATAGCTTACTTCTAGACTGTAGGGCGTGAGTAAAGGTGCATCTTGTGCGTCAGATACCTTTATTAAATACGCTTGCGCAGAGGTATCTGAAACATCAAACGCCACATTTATATTAACTTCGGCTTGCCTCCTCTACTACCGCCTGCGTACTTGAGTTAATGACCTCAACACTAAGGCCACTCATACTTGCCCCTACCCCAGCGGCACTTACCGCCACGACACTGTTTGCAGGTATAGTAATTTGATATGTATTTACCTGATTCTTAGAGACAAGATAGTCATAGTAAGTCTCACCCGCTAACATGCTGGACACATTTCCTTGAACGCCGTTAGTAGCAACCACAGGGGTTTCGTTAACTGCTATGCTGTAAACGCCAGATTGCTGACCAGAAGACCCATTCACAATAACCGTGTAGGTTGAATTCTCAGATTGGAACCATGAAAGATTAAGAGGAGAATTCTGCAAAGAAAAAGTACCTGAAGAGACAGTCATCCCGTTACTCTCAACACTGACAGTTGGCGAAATACTTCCAAACACTTCGCTGAAAGTCAAACTAAGCTCTCCTGGAGCTAAAGCAGTAAAGGTATAGTATGTTTGGCTTTGTATATCGCTGATATAGCCAAGTACGTTTTGACCAAGACTTATATTAGCGGCAACATTCGACGAATTAGCAAATATAGCGTTGGATGAATCTTCATAAAGCGACTGAGCCATGTCAATGCGTCCAAGGGACAGCGACACAACTCGTGAGGCTAAAGCATCACTAGTGCTGTAATTTAGACCAACATAGTAAGTGCCAGCGTTTAGAAGATCTCCCGCTATGCTTGAACCGGGTGGTACAAGCACGTTACCAGAACCATCCAAGATAGAAATTTGTGCATCTGTTGGACCACTTACTATCTGGAAATAAACCTGCGCCGGTACAACCAAACTAAAGCTAAAGTAAGCAGCACACTGCCCTGAGCTGCACCCACCTGTGGACAGCTGAACATTATATAG